>Ga0256826_1000235_pt1 | contig 31726 bp, 24 predicted proteins | sample CV79metaG_FD_185975 | JGI IMG/M metagenome (GOLD analysis project Ga0256826, IMG submission 185975) | Hydrothermal vent microbial communities from East Pacific Rise, Pacific Ocean - CV79 | ecosystem: Environmental > Aquatic > Marine > Hydrothermal vents | place: Pacific Ocean: East Pacific Rise...
GATGAGAACCCAACAGGTGAAGAATTTCACTTTGTTCATGCTGATAAATGTGTAGAATGTGTTGAACATCACGATGTTCCAGCTTGTGCAACATCTTGCCCAACTGAAGATTGTATTGTTTGGGATGCTATTGGTGATTCTCCTGTTCATAGAGATGATATCTCTGCTGATATGAGAACTTCAAAAGCTTCAATCGTAGAAGATTAATCATCTACATTTAGTTTAAAGCATTATTTAATAATTTAATTTTTAATAATGTTGTTATCGGGTTTTCACCCGATAATTAAGTTACTTTTTATAACTATCACTCGCCAAAGTAATTTGAATTACTTTAATTTTGTGTTCAAGTTCTTTCTTGATTTTATCTATATTCTTTTCTTTGCTTTCAATTTCAAGCTCAAAATATAAAGTATAATCATTTGAAACAGTGTCTTTCTCGCTTTTGATACTTAATATATCAATATTCAATTTTGCAAGATATTTCAGAAATTCTGCCAAAGCTCCACGATGGTTTGAAATGCTTACAATTAAATTATATTGATATTTCAACTCTTTAGAATCCCATTCAACAAAAACCATTTTATTATTTTCTAAAGTATTACTAATTTGAGAACACATTTTATGATGGATTGAAACTTTTCCATATTCTAAAACACCCAAAACATCGTCTCCACTATTTGGGTGACAACAAACATCAAAGTGAGTTTCAGAAATATGTAAATTTGAATAAACTTTTAACGATTTAAATCTATAACTTTTGAGTTTATATTTATGAAATCTAAAAGTTGCAAAGAGCCTTCGATATTTTAAACTATCTATAAATTTATTGACAACATTTTTGAGTGTCGCTTCATTATTTGGAACTTTCGAAATCAAATCTTGAATATCCAAATCATCTAATTTTTGGATAATTCTAGGTTTTGAAAGTTTAAAAATCGTACTTAAGATGTTATAGCCAACTTGAGTATCAATCTCGCGGATTCGGGATTTACAAATAGATTTCATCTCTTTTTGAGAATGATGAGTTTTGACAGAATCAAACCAGCTACATCTTGGAATATTTTTATCTCCTGCCACAATATTAACTACATCACCAGATTTAAGTTCAGTTAAAAGTGAAACTTTCTTTTTATTGACATAAGCAAATTTCGAGCGGTTACCCAAATCTGAATGAATTGCATAGGCAAAATCCAATGCAACAGAACCTAATGGCAAAGTGACAGAATCAAAGTTTGGCGAATAAACTGTAACTTCTTCACTGAAAAGGTCACCTTTTATTAAATCGCAATAATCTCCAATATCAATATCTTTGCTATCTAGTTTCTCAATCCAATTTGTATTTACTTTTGTTACCTGTTTATATTTCCAATGAGCAGCTAAACCATATTCCGCCGTTTTATCCATTTCAAAAGTCCTGATTTGTACTTCAAAAATTGAACTTTTATCTAAAACTGTTGTGTGCAAAGTTTGGTAGCCATTCTCTTTTTGCGAGGCGATATAATCTTTAAATCTAAATGTTAAAGGTTTAAAATTGAGGTGAATAATTCCTAAAACTTTATAAGAATCAATCGGATTTTTCACAATTATGCGAATTGCTAAAAGGTCAAGAACCTCATCAATATTTATACCTTTTCTTTGCATTTTTCGATAAATTGAATATTTATGTTTGATTCTACTTTTTATCTCAAAATCATCTTCTGCAAACCCATTTTTAATAAGTTCCTGATTCATATTCTTTTTAAAATTATGAAGTTTTATTCTGAAAGTTTCATCATATTTGTCAATATATTCACTTATTAAATCAAAATCAGACCTAAATAAATATTTAAAACTGAAATCTTCAATCAAACTTTTTAATGATGAAATTCCTAATCTGTGAGCAATCGGAGCATAAACGACTAAACTTTCTTCAGCAATTCTAACCTGCTTTTTTTCAGGTAAAGCATCAAGAGTCGAAAGATTGTGAATTCTATCGCAAAGCTTAATTATTAATATTCTCATATCTTTTATTGATGCCGTCAGCATTTTCCTAAAACTAAATGCAGTTTTACTTAGTTTATCTTTCAAATGAGATGGGGCTAACTCTTTTTCGCGAATTGAATCAATTTTTGTCAAACCATCTACAAGATAACTGACATCTGAATCAAATCGCTTTTCAATATCCTCTAAAGTATATTTTGTATCCTCTACAACATCGTGTAACAGTCCCGCAATTACCATAGATTTATCACCAGAAATTTTTGCAACTATTGAAGCTACTAAAATTGGGTGGATAACATAGGGTTCGCCACTTTTTCTTTTTTGATGTTCGTGAGCTTTTATTGAAAAATCTACTGCTTTTTCAAGTTGTTCATTTCTTTCAATGTGTTGAAAAAGAGTCAGTTTTGCCTCTTCTATATTTTTAATATTTCCGATTTCATTAAGAAGAATTTTCAATACTACCCCCGTTTTTTAATTATTCGAATATTATCAGAATATTGATTAAGCCCTAAATTAAATCTACCTTGATAATATATTATGAATAGTTATCATTATGAGTTTTAAACTTTTTTAAAATAGAATACCAGTAGAATAGATAGAAAATATATAAATATTAAAAATAAAAGGAATAAAATGGCAAAAGCAGACTTGTTTGGAGATGCACTTTGGGACCAATACTCAAATGTAGTTTCTGATAGAATGAATAACCCTAGAAATCAGGGCGAGATTACAGAAGAGGAAGCAGAAGCAAAAAACGGAAAACTTATCGTTGCTGATTTTGGTGCAGAAAGTTGTGGCGATGCCGTTCGACTTTATTGGTTAGTTGAAAAAGAAACAGATATTATCTTATCTGCTAAATTTCGTTCTTTTGGTTGCGGAACAGCGATTGCAAGTTCAGATATGATGGTTGATTTATGTCTTGGCAAAACTGTTGATGAGGCTGTCAAAATTACAAATATTGATGTTGAAATGGCTTTACGAGATGACCCAGAAACTCCTGCCGTTCCAGGTCAAAAAATGCATTGTAGTGTTATGGCTTATGATGTTATCAAAGAAGCTGCCGCACTTTATAAAGGGGTTGATTCTAAAACTTTTGAAGAGGAAACTATCGTTTGTGAATGTGCAAGAGTTTCACTTGCAACTGTTCAAGAAGTTATCAGATTAAATGATTTGAAAACTGTTGAAGAAATCACAGATTACACAAAAGCTGGGGCTTTCTGTAAATCTTGTATTCGAGAGGGCGGACACGAGAAAAAAGATTATTATTTAGTTGATATTCTTCGAGATGTTCGAGCTGATATGGATTCTGAAAAATTAAAAGAATCTGCTGATGCGGGTTTAACAGGGGATTTCTCAAAAATGACTATGGTTCAAAGAATCAAAGCGATTGATAAAGTGATTGACGATTCAGTTCGACAATTCCTAATTGCAGATGGCGGAAATATGGAAGTTATCGATATTCGAGATACTGACCAAGGCTTCATCGATGTTTATATTCGATATTTGGGAGCTTGTTCAACTTGCTCAACCTCTACAACTGGTACTCTTTATGCAATTGAAAGCACTTTAAAAGATACTCTTTCTGAAAATATTAGAGTTCTACCTATATAGGCTAAACAAATTCAGTCAAGCTCACAAAAAACTTTCCGTCTTTTGGGCTTGACTCAGATAATCCACTTACTTTTTACCTACTTATAAAACTTAGTCAATACCAATTATTAATCTCTGAAAAATGACTTGTTATAATTGTATTATTTATTGAAAAGGAGATTAATGAAAACATTAGAACAAGCCTTTAATGACAGAAACAAGAAACTAAATAAAATTGAGAAGTTGAAAAAGTCTAGAAAACCACAAGAAGCATTCTCAAAAATCGAAGAATATGCTAAAAATGGATATGACTCAATTCCAAAAGAGGATTTAGATTTTTTCCTCAAATCTTATGGGATTTATAAAAGAAAAAAACCAAATTCAATGATGATGAGAATCAGAATTCCAAATGGAAAATTGGTATCTTACCAAGCTGAAACAATCGGAGAATTAGCAAAACGGTATGGAAACGATTATATGGATATTACAACAAGAATGCAGATTCAGTTACGATATTTAAAAATCGAAGATATACCAAAGATTCTAGAAAATTTAGATAGTATTGGAATCTCGCCGTTTCAAACTGGAGTAGATAATATCAGAAATATTGTAACCGACCCGCTAAATTCAGTTGCAAAAGATTCTCTAATTTCTACTGATGATATTGTTGAAAAAATTCAAAATATTTTTCTCAAAAATAAGGATTGGATTTCAGTTTTACCTCGAAAATTTAATATCGGTTTTAATGGTAGCTTTTCTAATCGTGCAAATATTTTTGGTCACGATTTAGGTTTTGCTCTTGCTCAAAAAGATGGTGAATTTGGTTTTAATATTTATCTCGGTGGAAAAGTTGGGGTGACTGCAAAAAAGTCAAACTTCTTTGTAAAAACTGATGATGAAATAATTGAGTTTTTCACTGTTCTTATAAATATTTTCAAAGATTATGGTTTTAGAGATAATCGAAATAAAAACCGTCTTCATTTTCTTATTCAAGCTGTTGGTTTAGAAAATTTTGAGAATGCTATCCGAGAAAAATCTTATATGAATTTTAAAACTGCTGGAATAACTTTAGTTTCTCTTGAACCTTTAAATACTGAATTTATTGAACTTAAAAATGGTAAGTTTGCAAAACTTGTAATTGTGCCATCGGGTTTATTTTCAGGTTCAGACCTCATCGAAGCAGGAAAGGTTGCGGAAAAATTCGGAGGTGAAATCAGATTCTCATATCAGCAAAATGTATATATTGTCGGAGTAGAGAAAAATACACCTTTCAGTAAATATGACAATTTTAATTCTCCATATTTTCAAAATATGGTAGCTTGTGCGGGAATCGAAGACTGCCCATTTGGAGTTATTCCAAATAAACCTGATGCAATAGAAATGGCAAACTATCTTCAGTCGCATATTCCAATATCAGCAGATTCTCAAGTAAGTTTTCACTGGTCAGCTTGTCCAAAAGGTTGTGGAATCCACGGATTTGGTGATATTGGATTTGAGGGTGCAAAAGTTAAAGTTGATGGTAAAATGGAGTTTGGAGTTCATATTCTGCTTGGCGGTAAATTAAGCGGAGAGGGAAAAGAGGGGCATAAAGTTTTGCGGTCAATTCCTTTAGTTGATTCTAAATATTATGTAGAAGAGTTAATGGTAATTTACAAAAACCTCAAAAAAGATGGAGAATCGTTTTCAAAATTTGAAGATAGAGTTTTTTCTAAGTATTCCACAGGAGCTTTAGAGTTTGTTTTAAGATTATCTCAAAAATTTCCACTTTTAAGTGAAAATTTAATTTCAGAGAATCCAAAGTCAAGTAAGAATGAAGTTTTTGAAATATTTGAGTTTGGAGTGAAAATTTACCACAAAATTAGCGGTGAAAATCCTTATAGTCAAGTTAATAACTTCACTTCAACTTTAAGACATTTTCCGCCGATTTTAAAAGTAAGTTTTGGCAAAATATTGAGTAAAATGGTAGAAAGAGATTTCTCAAAACGATACCAAGTATTTTCTGAAATTACTGTTGATTTAGAAAGTTTATAAAATTGATTTTTATCGATAATCAAACAAAAATCAAAGTACCTAAAAAACTTTTAAAAAGAATTATGGTCTCTTTGACAAGTAAGGATTTAGAGCTTATCATTTGTGATAACGAATATATGAAAGAGTTAAATCTGAATTATCGCAATATTAATAAGCCGACTGATGTTTTATCTTTTCCTCTTGTCGATGAGGTTGGATTTTTAAAATCTTTAGGCACAATTGTAATTTCAGAGGATTTTATTCGAGATAGTGCGGTCAAGTTTCGGCATAAGAAAAAAGATGAATTAACCCTCCTTTTTATTCACGGGCTACTTCATCTTCTAGGTTTCGACCACGAAATCGATAATGGAAAAATGCGGAAGATGGAAACCAAGCTTATAGAAAAATTTGAATTGCCAAACAGTTTAATTATAAGGGTTGAAAATATATGAAAATTTTATTTATAGTCTCACTATTGCTACAATCAGTTTATGCAGGATTCTGCAAGAAACCAGCCTTTAAAGATGATTTCTTACAGCCTGAATTAAGTAAAATGTGGGATTCCGCTCAAGGATATTCTTACGAAACAAGCCCTGCGGTTTTTACATCTTTAAATGTTTTTGCGGAAAAGAAATATGCCATTATTTCTGTTAATAATATTACAACATCAGATGCTGACGGAGAAACTTATAATTATACTTGTGGAGAACTTCATTCCACAGTTGATTTTGGTTTTGGTCGCTACGAATTTGAAATTAAAGTTTCTGGAAACAAAGGAGTAAATGAAAGTTTCTATCTTTTATGGATGGACGGCGATTATACAACTGACCACGAATCTATTGGATTTGAGTTTCAAGAAGCAGGATATTTGACTATGCTTGGATTAGGAGTAGATGAAGAAGATGAATTTAATGCTTTTCATACAACTCCAAAAAATAGTGCAACTATGACTCCTGAAAAATTAAATAAAAAAGTGCGAAAATTTGCTATTGAATACACAAAACAGGGTGTTGTTTGGTTTTACAACGGTAAAGCTGTTAGGCAAGAAAGTAAAAAAGTTAAAACAAATCTACCTGACCATAAGTTTAAAGTTATTTTTAGAAACTGGTTACTGACTAAATATGTTTATAATATGGAAGAGAAAGCATTTCCTGTTGAATTAAAAGTGAAAACATTCTCTTTTTATCCAGTTGATGATGGTGGAGACAGTTGTGAAGAGATTCCACTGCCTGTCGATGAAAGTGAGAAAAAAGAAGAACCTATTGCAGTGGAAGATACAAAGATAAAAACTGAAAATTCTGCGGTTATAGATTCTAATGATTTAAGAATAGCAATAGAGAATTTGCCAAGTTCATCAAATAGTTTATTAGGGACTTCAGTAAAGATTTCTGACTTTTCAGTATTTAAATCAGTTAAAATTGTTTGGATTTTTCTAGATTATAAATGGCAAGGGTACTCTCCAATTTATAAGATTCAAGAAACCTTAAAAACTAATAATATTTCTATATTTTATGAGATTCCACCACATACTGGTTTTTGGATTCAAAAATAGATTGTCAGATAGTGTAGTTCATTCATTTACACAAAGATAAAGTATTAGATTTGATATAAAGCTCTTTGACCTCATCGCTATCAGAAATTAGCGGAGGCAAAAAAGTTATAGGTGATTTTGAATTTTTACGAGTTTGAATCAAAATTAGAGATGAATTTTTTTGTAAATTGGGATAGACAAAACGAACTTTCTCAATTTGCAAATGAAACTTCTTTAAACTTATCGCTAAATCTTGAAACTGCTTTGAATCGTAGCAGAAAATGAAATATCCGCGAGGTTTCAAAGCTTTTGAGACTTTCTGAAAAAAACTATCAATAGGTAGATGTTGATTATATCTTGCAATATTCAGATTTGTATTTTCACTTTGAACCACAGTTGATTTATAAAAAGGTGGATTTGAAACTATAAAATCATATTTATTTGAAAAATCTGTTTCTAGAAAATCTATTAAATAGTTTTTGTTTTGAATATTATTTATTTCAGAATTTTTTTGAGTCAATTTATGGAATATTTCCTGTTTCTCAACAGATTCAAGTTTTATATTTGGAAAATCTCTTGCAAGTAAAATTCCAAGAATCCCGCTACCCGAACCAATATCTAAAACATTACCTTTTAAATTTAGTTGAGAAATGAAATCCCATAAAAAAAGGGTGTCGCTATTATAACGGTAACCTTTTTCAGGTTGATAGATTTTTGTAGGCAATTCTTACTGTTTTAAACCTAAAAGAGTGTCAATCATTTTATCTAAAGTTGTGATGACTTTTCCCGATGCAGAATATGCTGTTTGATATTTCATCAAATTTACAAGTTCATCATCAATTGCAACTTTTGAAATTGTGTTTAGTTGAGTTTCAATAGATGTAAATTGAACTTCGATTGTCTCTTTTCTCAAATTTATAGCTTCCGTTTTGGTCGCAACATCTACCGCTAAATTATTATAGCTTCCGAGAATCGTATTTTTTGTATCGCCAAATTTCCAATTATCCGTAGCCAGTTTTGACATTCCGTCTGCAACTTTATTATCTCCATCAACAGGATTTTTAAATGCTTTTATCCGATGAGGTTCAGCCAAAATATCGCGATTTACCTTAATATCTGAAGAATCAACTCCGTCAAAAAATCTTTTTAAGCCTAAAGCTCCTGCAAAGTTTGTTCCATTATCTTCAACTCCAAAAGTGTAGCCGAGTTCAGGGTTTTTCTGTTTGATTGTCAATTTATCACTATTTATAGAAGCTTGAAATTGAGAAGCAAAATCATTCAATAAAGAATTATCTTGATTGTCATCATAAACCGCACTAAATTGTCCCATCAAATTTTTTACAGTTGTACTTTCATCGATTTTAATATTTCGTTTTCCAACTTCTTCACCCTTTTTATCGTAAATGACAATATTGAAATTGCCCGTATTTACTCCCAGTTTCTCAATTAAATTATCAGAATCCTGAATATTATTTAAAGAGTTACTGCTCATTTCAGCTGAAGCACTTTCGGCATAAATTCCATTTGTATATTGAATCAGACCTTTTGAAAAATCGTTAAGTTGATTTTTGAAATTTGGAATCAATCCATTTGTAGGATTACCCTTTTCATCAAATTTATCCCCGCGAAGTTCCAACATCGCCCCAACTTTACCTTTATTAATCAGAGTTCCCATATCGGTTGAACTTCCGCCTTTATTTTTGTATAAAAGTGAATAGAAACCGTTCGGATTCCGATTATTATCTAAAGTTATTTCGTGTGCAGTTGTTCCGCTGACGACGGCAACTCCGCCAATCATAACACTATATAAACCCTCTGATTCTGTTGTGCTTTGGTCGAAACCTGATTGAGAAATATTTCCGTGAACAAAAGTAGCTCCGACCAATCTTGATAAAGTAGTTTCTAGGGCATCTCGTTTATCTCGTAAATCGTTAGCAATATTGCCTCCTCCGTCCTCTGTTGAAAAAATATCTTTTGTTAAAGAAGCAATATCTTTAATAATTCTATTTGTTTCGTCAATTGAAGTTTTAATTTGATTATTTATATCTTGATGAATTGAGTCTAATTTTTCAAAAGTGTCTCTGATTCCAAATGTCAAATTTTCTGCCGATGCGGTAACTACTTGTTTTTGGGCAACCGACGAGGGGTCTTGAGCTAGAGAATTCCAACTACGAAAATAATTTTGTAAATCGTTTTTGATTCCAACTCCCTCCATATCTGGAAAGAAACTAGAAATTTCTTCTAAATTTGAACTTAAACTATTTGCAAAAGCTGACCGTTCGCTACTTTGCTGATAACGAGTATAAACAAATTCATTATGAACTCTTTCAATATAAGCAATGTCTGTTCCCGTACCTACTAAATTATTACCTGTTGAAATTGGTGCTTTTGTAGTTTGAACGACCCTTTGTCTTGTATAATCTTTATTCTCGGCATTTGAAATATTATGACTGGTTGTATTGACTCCAGCTTGAGCCGTGTTTAATCCCGATACTGCGGTATTTAATCCTGAAAATATTGATGACATAATCTAACCTTTAATTTCTAAAAATGAAGCGGACTGCTTAATAACGGTTTCGTAACCGTCCATTTCAGTAGGGACTATTTTTTCAAGAAGAGAACTATAAAAAGTTCCAACACTCACCACAAGCCTCGCATATCGTCTATTTACTTTTTTTAAATCTAATAATTTTGTTTTCAGGGCTTCGAGGTAATTTTTTTCAATTTCATCTAAAATATTTTCGAGAGAAACTCCATTATTCCTTGAAGCTTTATCTGTAATATTTTTATCAATCATCTTTTTTTTAGCTTCAAAAGTTGTAATTAGTTTTTCTTTAATTGAGACTCTTTCAAAAACTGAAATATGTTCAGCTTTTTTAATGTCCGTAATATCGTTTTTTGTGAGTTGAATAAGTTTATTCAAATCCTCAACTGCATTTTCAAGATACTTTTTTAACATTATCTTGCTATAATCCTAATTCCGATTCAGTGAAAACTTTAGCTAAAATATTAGTTGGAATTATTTGATAAGTTCCATCTTCAATAGATTTTTTAATATCTTCAATTTTACTATTTTCTATATTCTGAGTTGAATCTGCTTTATGAATTGCAGAATTTTTTTTTATCTCATTAGCCTGTAAATAGCTACTTTGATTTACATTAGAAATCATAATACACCCTTTTATAAATCTTTTTTATTATGTATAATAATCGTCACAAATCTTTTAATATTTAAATACCCTTTTTTCTTTAAAGTTAGTTGAAATTTGTCGATATTCTGAAAAATATAATAAGATACTAACTCAAGAATCTATTTAGTTTCAGTGAATTATTTCTAGAACTCTTGAATGCCTCTCCGTATTTTTCCTAAAGGTGTGTGTGAATTACCTGATATTTTCTTAATTTCAAGTTTTTCTACTATCGGAATTTCAACAGGTTTTTCTTCTACTTCTACGGGTTGAGTCTCTTTCAGTCCATCTGTAAAACTCATAATTCCGTTTAAAATTGTTTTATTCCCACTATTTAAAAGTTGCAATTCCTCTACTAAATCATCTGCTTTTTTAAATTCTTTAAAAATAGATTCCTGCTTTCCTAAAACATTATCAAGACTTTGAACTCGCTCATTCACTTGGGGTAAAATACTATTTTTAATGTAACGATTATGTTCGCTAAAACTTTTATTGCGAATCTCTTTTGTAAAAACTCGCTCAATTACATTTTGAACTTTATCCCCTTTTTCTCGTATTTCTGAAGCTAGAGTATTAAAACTATTTCCAATTTCGCCCTCCACTTTTGAAGCTTGAACCGTTAAATTTAAAGCTAAAATATTTAACTGGCTTATCAATTCATCAATTGTGCCAATTTCATCAATAATTGAAATTGTAAATTGAAAGTTATCTTGAATATCTCGGGCAATATAATTTAGATTATTTAGGTCACTATTTTTCTTAACAACCTCATCGCTAATATCTGTTTTAATCATTTGTAGAGAATTTTCAAGAAGATGAATTGACTCTTTCTGAATTTTCATATTTCCAAATAGGGCATCAGAAAGATATGTTAATTGCGAATCCTTCATTTTGATAAAATCTTTTTCGCCAAATCAAAATTATTTGCAGTCATAATATGGATTTTTGGGTGAATTTCAAGCAAGTTATTAAATAAAGTTTTACTCATTTCTAAACCTACTTTTTCCTCCTCTGCCGCACTAATATTTGAAGCAATTCTTAAATTATCTAACCAAATCTTAGGAACATCAATTCCAGGAACGTGAGAAGATAAAAATTTAGCCGTTCTAAACTTTGTTATAGGAAAATATCCGAGAATCAGTTGAGCCGTAGGATTATTGCATTTGCAACTATTTTTAGCTGTATTAAAAAGCTCTAATAAATTTTGGGCTTGTTCAATACTATAAACTGGTTGAGAAATAATACCTACTGAATGATGTTCAATTTTTTTAATCATCTTTTTAACTAAAGTCTTAGGATTTTTTGCAAATGAATTTATAACTGAAAATGGATATATCTTATCTGGTCTTTCATCGCTTTTAAACTCTTTTCCCGCATAGTTTATACCATTATTAAATGAATCTATAATATCCAAAAGCAGAGAACTATCGCCCTCAAAAACTCCTTTACTATTTGGTTGGTCTGATATTTTTGAACTATCTCCAGTCAAAGCTAAAATTGAACGAATATTAAAATCATTCACCCCTAAAATATCAGATTGTAAAGCAATTTTATTTTTGTCTCGCATACTTACAGTCGCAATTACAGGTTTCTGAAATTTTTCTTGAATCTTAACCGCTCCAAAAAGCGAACTATATTTTAATTTTGCTAAAGGATTATCTGTTGTTGTAAAACCATCTACAAATTTATCTGCACCACTTTTTTCAATTTTCTTAATCAAATTATTTATCTTTGCAGAATGTGTCGGAGTCGTTTCTAAAGTTACATATTTTCCATTTCTCAATTTATCAACTAATTTCTCAAAAATATCCATTTTTTTTCCATTCATAAAATTTTTATATAATTTTAACAGAATTTACACTCTCTAGAATTTTAGATAATCTTTTAAAAAAGAGAATAAATGATAATTTTAGGAATTGACCCTGGCACTCAAAATCTTGGATATGGAATTATTCAAACACTCAACGGAAAAATCAAAATTCTTGAAGCGGGAGTTATAAAATTTCCAGATAGAGAATTGCACAATGCTTTAACAAGTTTTCCAAAAGAGTTTGATGAAATATTGACAAGATTTACAGTTAATGTAGTTGCAATTGAAACTGTGTTTTTTTCAAAAAATCCACAATCTATTATAAAATTAGCTCAATTTCGAGGCGGACTTTTATTCTATTTTTTAAATAAATTTAAAAAAGTTGCTGAATATTCACCTCTTGAAATTAAAAAAGCATTGACAGGAAATGGTAAAAGTACAAAAGAGCAAGTTCGATTTATGGTTCAAAGAATTTTAAATATTAAAAACGAGATTAAACCTTTAGATATTAGCGATGCTTTAGCCGTAGCCATTACTCATTCTCAAAGATTATGATAAAATTTTTTTAAAAAGGTTTCTTATGAAAAAAGTTGTTGCATATTTAACTGTTGGCTATCCTGATAAGAATTTCACTCTTGACCTCATCGCTCAATTATCCGAGCATATTGATATTTTAGAGTTAGGAGTTCCGTTCTCTGACCCTGTTGCCGATGGAGAAATTATCGAAAAAGCTAACGGTTTAGCTTTGCAAAATGGAATCAAATTTCAAGATGTATTAGAAATTGCTACAAAAACTCAAATACCAAATTATTTAATGGGTTATTTTAATAGTTTTTACAATCAAAATATAAATACTCTAATTCCACAATTAGAAAAAAATCAAATTAATGGTTTAATTATTCCTGATTTGCCTTTTGAAGAAAGTTCCGCATACAAAAAATTATTTACTAAGCATTCTAGAGATTTAATTCCTTTTATTGCTCCGACAGATGATGAAAACCGAATTAAGCAAATTTTAGAAAATGAAAAATCTCGCTTTATTTATCTTGTCGCTTATGCTGGAATTACAGGAAGTGGTAAGTCTGAAGTTCTAGATGAGGTCATTGCAAATATTCGTAGATACTCAAATCAAGAACTCTTTATAGGTTTTGGAGTCAATGAAAAAACAGCTAAAGAGAAAGCTAAAAATGTTGATGGAGTTATTGTCGGGACTGCTTTTATCAAAACTTTATTAAATGAGAAACTTTCACATTCTGAAAAAATTTCTCAAATTGTTCAAAGTGCTAAAAATATTAAATCTCTAATAAATGAATAAAAGCTAATTTTCATTATCGGGCTTGACCCGATAATCTATATTTTTTAATTTGAAGTGAAATTATTTATTCAGATTTGGTGATGAAACCTCATCAGAATCTTTTTTCTCTTCAAAATCTACAAGAGTTTCTAAATCGTTTTCTTTTTCAAATTGAATAATAATATCGCGAACTTCTTTACCCGTTAGAGTTTCAGTTTTGTAAAGTTCAGAAACCATATTTTCAATAGCTCCGCGATAAGTTTCAAGATGTTTTTTAACAACTAAATATCGTTCGTCTAAAGTTTCTTTGATATATTTATCCATTTTTTGAGCAGTTTCTTCTGAAAATTCTCTAGCTGAACCCATACCGCCACCTAAAAAGCTTTGCTTCTGTTTTTCAAGAACCATCAAACCTGAAACATCAGACATTCCATAATATTGAATCATAGATTTTAGAATATCAGTTGTTCTTTCAAGGTCATTCGATGCACCCGTAGAAATTTCGCCAAAGAAAACTTCTTCCGCAGCTCGACCACCAAGTAAAACATCAATTTCAGCAATCAATTCAAATTTCTGAACCAAAAATTTATTTTCTTCTGGAGTATTTAAAGTATAACCTAAAGCAGCTAAGCCCCGTGGAACAATCGAAACTTTATTAACTTTCTTAGCTCCTTTTGTGATTTCAGAAATTAGTGCGTGTCCGCTTTCGTGGTAGGCGACAATTTTTTTCTCTTTTGGATTGATTCGTCGAGATTTTTTCTCAAGACCTGCGATAGCTCTTTCAACAGCTTCTTTAAAATCTGTGTGAGCTATTGTTTTACTCTCTGTTCTACCAGCCAAAAGTGCTGCTTCATTTACGATATTAGCCAAATCTGCCCCAGCTAATCCTGCTGTTAATCTTGCAACATCATCTAAATCTACATTTTCATCAAGTTTGTAACCTTTGATATGAACATTCAGAATTTCCAATCGTCCTTTGAAATCAGGTTTATCTACTAAAACTTGTCGGTCAAATCTTCCCGGTCGTAAAAGTGCAGGGTCTAGAATTTCAGGTCTATTTGTTGCAGCTAAAACGATAATTGGTAAAGTTGTGTTGAATCCGTCCATTTCAGCTAAAAGTTGATTTAGAGTTTGTTCTCTTTCATCATTTCCACCCATTCCGCCTGAAGCTCGACTTTTACCGATTGCATCGATTTCATCAATAAAGATAATTGCGGGTGCATTCTGTTTTGCTTGTTCAAAAAGGTCACGAACTCGAGAAGCTCCAACCCCTACGAACATTTCGATAAAGCTTGAACCCGTTACAGAAAAGAAAGGCACTTCAGCTTCACCTGCCACAGCTTTAGCTAAAAGAGTTTTTCCAGTTCCTGGAGAACCTACCAAAAGAACACCTTTAGGAATTTTTGCACCAAGATTGATATATTTTTGAGGATATTTAAGAAAATCTACAATTTCCTTAACTTCCTCTTTAGCTTCTTCAACTCCAGCCACATCATCAAATTTTGTTTTAGGTTTTTCAGAATTGATAAGTTTTTTTGAACCGCCCATTCCGAGAAGTCCTCCGCCCATACTTTTTTGCATTTTATTAGCAAATAGCATCCAAATTCCCATAATTAGGAAAAAAGGAAATAACCAGCCGAACATTTCAATAAACCAGTTGCTTTCATTGTAACCTGTGTAATTAATATTATTTTCGTCTAAAAGTTTGATTAAATCGGAATCGAAAGCGACGAGTTGAGTATGGTATGCGACAGGATTGACTCCCTCAAAACCTAAAGCTTTGATTCGTGATTGCCCGATTGCAACTTCTTGAACCTGCTTATTTTTGATGAGGTCTTTCATTTGAGAATATGTAATCTCTTTATGAATTTGGACTTTTTGGCTCTGATTGTCCGATAAGCCTTGAGCTGAATCTCCTATTAATAGTTTGAAAAAGAAGATTGTGATAAATGAGAAAATCGCAAAAGTGATAAGAGGGTTTTTATTAAAAAAATTATTGCCCCCGTTCTTGTTGCCTTTATTCAAAGAAATTCCTTGTTTTGAAAATATTAATGGAATTTTACCAAAGTTAGCTATTTGGAAAAACTTAATTTTGTTAATAACAGAGCTAACAACAGTTTGACTAGATTTTTTGATAGAATTCTTAGTATAAATTATTAAAAGGATTTTTAAAATGAAGAAAATACAAATTCTTGACTGCACTTTAAGAGATGGTGGCTATATTAATAATTGGCAATTTGATGATTATGTAACTACAAATATCATTCAAGCTATTCAAGAAGCTCAAATAGATATTATTGAATGTGGCTATTTAAATAGTTCAAAACTTTATGACTCAAATTCTACTATTTTTTCAGATATACAAAAAGTTAAGCGAGTATTTAAAGAGGATAATCCAACTACTAAAGTTGTGATGATAAATTATGGAGATTTTGAAGTTGAAAATTTACCTCATCAAAAAGAATCTTGGATAAAAGGAATTAGATTAGCATTTCATAAGAAAGATTTACAAAATGCTCTAAAAGTATGTTCTGTAATAATTGAGAAAGGTTATGATTTATTTGTTCAGCCGATGCTAACTGCGACCTATTCAGAAAGAGAGCTATTTAATTTAATTCAGAAAACAAATGACCTAAACCCGTATGCCTTTTATATTGTAGATAGTTTTGGTTCTATGAATAAACAAAGTTTGTTGCCAATACTAAAATTGGTAGATATATTTCTAAATTCTAATATAAAAATTGGTTTTCATTCTCATAATAATATGCAGATGGCTTTTTCAAATAGTGTAGAGTTTCTCACTAATTTATCAAATAGAGATTTGATTGTAGATTCTAGTATTTTTGGAATGGGACGAGGTGCTGGTAATTTGAATAGTGAAATTATTGCCCATTATTTAAATAATCAATATTCAAAATCATATAAATTAGAACCTCTTTTAGATGTGATTGATAATTTTTTAGAAAAAATACATAAAGAAACTTATTGGGGTTTTTCGGTTGCTCACTTTTTATCAGGGAAATCAGAAATTCACCCAAATTATGCCACATATCTTTTAAACAAGAAAACCTCATCAATTTCAACTATAAATCTAGTTTTGAATTCAATATCAGATAATAAGAAAAATAGTTTTGATAAAGAATATATTGAAAAATTATATATTCAACATATTAATACCTTATGCAAAACACAAAATAATAAATTGGATTTTCTACATAATCTTGAACGACCAATTTTAATTGTGGCTTCTGGAAATAGTGTAAATAATGAGATTGAAAGTATCAATGAATTTATTCAACATTACAATCCACTGATAATTATGGTAAATCATATTAATCCAAATATTAAATATGATTTTGTCTTCTTTTCGAATCAAAAAAGGTTCTCTGAATTCTACGATTCGGGTATGGAAAACTCTCTTTTATTGACTTCAAATATTATATTTGCTAATAAAAATATAGTAGATTTTAGCAGTTTGTACAATTTTCAAGATATTAAATCAGATAATGCTTCAATTTTATTATTGAATTTATTAATAATGAATGATATTCGCAAAGTTAATGTTGTTGGTTTAGATGGATACAATTCGGATTTAACAGATAATTATTCTTACAAAGAGTATTCAGTAAATCTTGACAAGCAATCTTTAGAAAAAGTGAATCAAGATATTTACAAAGCTTTGAATGTTTTGGATAGTTTGATAAAAATCAAATTTCTTGTTTCTTCAATATTTCAAAAAGAAAAAAAATTATCAATTTTAGGTGTAATTCCTGCAAGATATAAATCTAGTCGTTTTGAGGGCAAACCTTTATGTTTAATTAATGGTGTTGCAATGATTGAGAGAACTTATAATCAAGCTAGAAAATCTTCTAAATTAGATAAATTAGTAGTGGCAACTGACGATTCTCGAATCATAGAATTTTGCAAAAGTAGAAATATTCCTACAATTATGACAAGTTCCCAATGTTTAACTGGAACTGATAGAATTGCTGAAGTTTCTAAAACAGAAGATTATGATTTATACATTAATATTCAGGGAGACGAACCTGTAATCGACCCTAAAAATATTGATTTGATTGTTGATGAATTTTTAAAATATCAACATAAATATATCGCTTATAATTTATATAAGAATATTCCTATCAAAGAAGCAAACAGTCCTACAATTATTAAAGTGATTGTAAATGAGAATGATGAACTTGTATATATGTCAAGAGCATTGATACCTTTTAATAAATCAGATTTAGACCAAGAATTCAAGAAACAAGTTTGTGTTTATGGATTTACTAAAGAAGCTCTTAACATCTTTAGCAAAAGAGACAAAACTCTAAACGAACAGTTTGAAGATATTGAAATTCTAAGATATATAGATATGGGCTATAAAGTCAAAATGCTAGAAACAGAATTTGATTCAATTGCAGTTGATATTCCATCAGATATTATCAAAGTAGAAAATTTTCTAAATCTAGATTTATAAAGGCAAAATATGTATTTAATTTTAATACCATTATTAATATTTTCAATATCGCTATTTTCAAAAAATATTAATAAAACTGTAAATTTTTCATCTCAACAAAATAAATCCATTGATTTATCTTTTAAAATTAATGATAATAATTTTCGTGAATTAGGAGTAATTGAAATTATAGATGAAAATTCATCACCTGCAAATATCTCATATTTAGAATATGATGAGGTTTTAGCAAAATCATATAATTTGAAAATTACCAAATTACCAAATAACGGTCAAATCGAGTTTTTCAATAGTTCTATGACTTCTGAAAAATGGTCATCTTTTTTTCAAACTGTCCATTTTATTGCTCCAAAACTAACTTCCTCTTTAGCAGATACTTTAATTTTACAAGTTCCAAAAATGTATAAACATAATAGGCAAGTAAGTTGGAATTCAGGAAAATTAATTTGTGAAGCAAAAGGTATGAGAATACCAACAAAACTTGAGTTTCAAAAAGTTGCTATTCCAGGTGGCGAATATTGGACAAATCAAGAATCTGATAATTCTGCCTATTTCTTTCGACCTCCAAACTATACTTTAGAGACATCAAAGATTAATGTAAAAATTCTATATTGCATTGGTGATGAATTTACTATTCAAAAAAAACATATTCCTGAAGTTTATACACATAATGACCAGCAAGAAAGATGGAATTATGGAAAAAAGATTTGTAAAGATAAAGGTATGAAACTACCCACAATTGACGAACTTAAATCTATTCCAAATTTAAATGGTGAATATTTAACAAGCGAAGAAATTAATAGCACTTGGACTTATATGTTTAGAATACCTGAAAACTGGTCTCAAGAAATGCAAAAACATAATTATAAAAAGCTTGTGTGTGTTAGAAAAATGAATCTACAAAGTCAAAGTTTCAAAGTTATTTTTACAATTAAAAAAGTCAAAGACTTCATTGATAAAGATTTGAAAATTGGAGCATTGCCTACAAAACCTGAAACATTTGAGAGCCTACAAACAACTTTTAAAAAATGGAAACATTCTGAAGTAACTAAAACTGCTTACAAAGGAAATAACAAGGCAGTTCTCACTGTGGTAAATAGTGCAAAAATTAATAAAGGAATTGGAAAAGGATTTTTTGTAAAGACATATAAAAACACTCCTTTTTTAGCTTTTCACGTTTCAACAGGTCTTGGAGTAAATAGAGGGCAAATTTTATGGAGAGAATCTGGTAGTATCGCAGATAAAATTATATTTGAGTTTGAAAAACCACTTACAGATGTTATTGTAGGTTTCACAGGATTAGGTAGTAGGTTTATACATAGTGCAAAAGCTGTTTATGAATTTTATTACAAAGGCAAACTTGTAAGAAGTCGGGGAAAATTAGATAGAAGTCAAGATTTTGATGGCGATGGTTTTGTGGCTACAAATATAACGACGACAAATGTTCCAATAGATAAAATGATTTTTACAATTGAAATTGATGGTAAAAATAAAAACAATGCAAACTATTCACTTCGTTATATTGTGGGAGATTATTTAGATTCTGAAATTATTACCGCAGTATATAATATTTTTATTAGTTCAAATGCTCAAGATGAAGATGATGAGCTTGAAGACGATAACTTAACTTTGGCAGATTCTAAATCATACTCTTTTAATATTATGGATATTAATAAACCTAGAAATATTATGACGAAAATTTCAGGACAAAGTTTTCAGTTAGATTTATATTCATATGAAAAAAACAGTTCAAATTTACAAGATTTGAACGGCACAGTAAAATTAAGATTTGTAAATAGTGCTATTCCAAACCAAACTGTGATTTTTAACAATGAAAGTAAAAAAGTTATTTCAGTTCAAGCTGTTGGAAGTTCAAAAAATATCGGAGTTGAAATTATTTATAATAATAACTCAAGTTTTTCTGAAGATAATTTTTCAATTCGTCCTGCGGGATTTGAGATTAATACTTCAGAGAATGTGATTTCTGGAAATAATTTCCTTTTTAAAGTTACAGCGGTAGATTCTCAAAATCATACTATTACAAATTATAATGAGAAAATAGATATTAAATATCAAGAGAAAAAAAGTCAATGCCTAACAGGAAGTTTAAATATTGTAGATATTCAATTTTCAAATGGTAATTTTTCCCAAAATCTCAATTATTCAGAAATTGGAGAAGTTAATTTTTTACTCAAAGAAAAAACTGGTCAAGAGTTTGCAAAAATTGATAAAAATGATGGTTCAGGTAACACCCGATTTATCCCAACCTCATCAACAGATATTACATTTAAATATGCTGATATTAAAGTAAATTCAGAATTAGCAGATTTTGAGTCAGATTATACTTATATTTCCAATAACCTAAATGTTTCAAGTGCAAAATTGGATAATCAGATAATCATTTATAATTCTAGAAAGTCTATTGTAAAAAACTACTCAAAAAATTGCTATTCAGAAGATTACAGTTTGGTAACATATTTTGATATAAATACTACAAATACAGACTTGATGCTTTTAAGCGATGATAATAGTCAGCTTGTGCAATCGCCTTTGTATATTCTTGATGAGGTTTCAAAGGATAGTTTCTATCTCGGCACTTTTACCAAAATATCTAGAATCAATTTTAAAAGAGTCACAAACAAACCTTTAAATCCAATATATCTAAAATTAAGCGATAATAATTTATCTCAAATTGCACATTTTTATTTTGCAAGATTTAAAATTGATAACTATGTAACTTCTGACACATCTGTAAATATTGATTATTATCATTTAATTTACTCTTCTATAAAACCTGCAAATAATATTGTGTTCGGCGATGTTGTCAAAGATAGCATTTATCAAAATGATATTTGGTACAAACATAATAATATTAATGCTTCGAGATATAATATATCTTTAGAAACTCAACTTTTGAATATTCAAGATAAAAATATTTCTCTAATTAATTTTGATGATTCGGCATATATGGAATACAATGTAAAAGTTCAAGCTCCTAAATATATTTTATATAGTTCCTGTTGCGATTATAATATGACTGAAACTTTTTTCACTATTGAATTTATCAAAGATTCTATTCAAGATATAGAAGATAATATAGATAATTCCGTAAATAATGATAATGCTCAAAATATTTCTGATATGAATTCTACAATTAGAAAACCTGATAATAGAATCAATTTTAATTACAGAACTACTTGGTAGAAATTATAAGGGACTGACTAAAGGGTCAAGCCCGTCATCTTCGTGCTTGACACGGAAATCTACTTTAAATCTTTTATAAAGATGATATAATTGGGAATAGCTCTAAATAGATATGTAAATATAAATACTGTTTTAGCCTATTTCCAATTAATTCTGATACAAAGGTTCTCTATGAAATTAGCTATTCTGTTTGGCGGAACAAGTTACGAACACGAAATTAGTATTGTCAGTGCAATCACCCTTAAAAATATCTTACAAAATGAAAACCAAATTTTTATATTTCTTGATTTTGACCATAATTTTTACAAGATAGATTCTGAAAATATGTTTGCAAAAAAATTTAGCGACGGAACATATAAAAAAGAGAGAAAACTAAATCTTATCAAAGGCGGATTTGAGTCAAAAGGAATTTTTAAAAGTGAAAAATTCACTGATTTCAAAGTTATAAATTTAATTCACGGCGGACAAGGTGAAGATGGAACAATATTCTCACTTTTAGAATTTCATAAAATTAAAACTATCTCACCAAATCGAGAAGCATCAACTTTAAGTTATAACAAAAATTTAACTAAAATATTTGCAAACTCAATCGGAGTCAAAACTCTTGAATTTGAAACTTTACATATTCGTGGAGATAGAAAACTTCAGAAACTGGAATTTCCAGTAATTGTCAAACCCTTAAGTTTAGGAAGTTCGTTGGGAGTTTCTGTTGTGGAAAAAATTGAAGATTTCGACTATGCTTTAGATACTGCTTTTGAATTTGAAGAAAATATTATCATCGAACCATTTATCCAAAATGTCAAAGAGGTAAATTTAGCAGGAACTTTTACAGATAAACTTGTATTTTCAAATATTGAAGAACCGCAAAAAGGAGAAATTCTCGATTTTGAAACTAAATATATGGATTTTTCAAGAGAGGAAACAGTTGCAAAAGCTCAAATATCAGAATCTTTAGAACAAAAACTTTTTGATAGTTTTGAAAAAATATATTTGCCTTATTTTCTAGGCTCTTTGATTCGTTGTGATTTTTTTATAATTGACGATGAGGTTTATTTAAATGAAATTAACTCAATTCCAGGTAGTTTTGCAAATTATCTGTTTCCAAATTTTGTAGATATTCTGAAAAATATCTATATTCCAACACCTCATCAAATTCAAACATCTTACAAATATATAAATCATATTCAGAAAGCAAAAGGCTAATTCTTGGCAAAAAGAGAAATTTCATACCAAAATAATATTTTTCTTATTAGCTACGAAATCCTGAACCGTGATAAAACTGAAAATATGATTTTTCTTCACGGTTGGGGCAGTTCAAAACAAATTATGAAACAGAGTTTTTCGCCACATTTTCAAAACTTTAAACATATTTATATAGATTTAATTGGTTTTGGAGAAAGTGGAGATACAAATTTCCCGCTTACATCTTTTGACTATTTTAGAATTTTAGATAAGTTTTTAACTGAAATTGAAATAAAAAAAGATTATATTTTTGGTCACTCTTTTGGTGGAAAAATCGCAACTTTACTTAATCCTGCAAATTTGATACTTTTATCTTCTGCGGGAATAATTCAAGAAAAAAACTTGAAAGTGAAACTGAAAATCGCTTTATATAAATTTATCAAAAAGATTGGTTTTAGCTTTCTTCAATCATTTTTTATTTCAGCAGATGGTAAGAATCTTTCTCACAATATGTATGAAACTTTTAAAAATGTTGTCGATGAAAATTTTGAAAATGTTTTTGCTAATAGAAAAGCAGGTAAAACATATATTTTTTGGGGCATTTCAGATTCAGCTACCCCATTAGATTCTGGGCAGAAAATTCATAAATTAATTTTCAATTCTGCCTTTTTTCAAATGGAGGGAAATCACTTTTTCTTTTTAGATAAAGTTCAGTTGATTCTGCATAAACTAAAATTAGATTAAAAATCTTAATGTCCGAAATCTTTTCTCATTCTTGCCACTTCTCTTTTAAGAGTTTTCTCTTTTAAGGCTTCTCGTTTATCGTGAAGTTTTTTTCCTTGGGCAAGAGCGATTTCAACTTTAATAAGATTTTTATTATTAATATACATTTTCAAAGGCACAATGGTTTGGGCAGTCTTAGAAACTTTGATAAACATCTTGACAATCTCTTTTTTGTGCATTAATAATTTTCGTTTGCGAATTTCATCATATCGAAAAGATGAATTTGTAGTTTCTAAATGGCTAATATGTGATTGCAAAAGAAAAATCTCACCTCGTTCAATTCTCACATAACTTTCTCGCAGATTTACTCGTCCCGCTCGAATAGCTTTAACTTCTCCGCCCGTTAATTGTATTCCAGCTTCAAATTTATCTAAAATAGTGAATTCGTGGAATGCTTTTTTATTGTTCGAAACAATTTTCATTACAACTCTTTTTTCTAATTTTATCTAAAAAATAATTTTTATATTGCTAAAACTTACCCAATTAAAATAAGTTTTGCTAATCCTAGAAATACAAAAAATCCAAAAATATCAGTTGCCGTCGTGAGCAAAACAGTACTACCGATTGCAGGGTCAATTTTAAATCTTTCTAAAAGTAGAGGAATTACAGAACCAAACAGCCCAGCAATAAATAGGTTGATAACCATAGCAACTGCAATAACAACTCCCAGCATTACATTTCCAAACCAAAAATAGGTAATTATAGAAATGATGATAGCGAACACAAAACCATTTATCAAAGAAATTATCACTTCCCTTTTTATCGCATTTTGTCCGTCGCCTTTTTCAATTTCGCCTAATGCGAGTTGCCTCACAACAACTGTCAAAGTTTGAGTTCCTGCATTTCCACCCATCGAAGCTACAATCGGCATCAAAATTGCTAACGGAATTAAAGCTTGTAAAGTTGTATCAAAAAATGAAATTACCAAAGAGGCCAAAACTGCTGTAAAAAGATTTAGAAAAAGCCAAAATGCCCGAGTTTTGATAATCTCTTTGAGGTTTGCTTCCTCTTCAACCTCATCATCAACTCCCGCCATATTATAAACTTGTTCAGTTGCAATTTCAGAAATAATATCGTAGGCATCGTCAGAAGTGATTCGCCCAATCATTTTTCCATTTTCATCAAGAACTGGAACAACTTGTAAATTATACTCTTCAAACTTTCGGCTGACAACTTTAATATCGTCGGTTGCAAAAACTGAAATATCTTGATAATCCAAATCTTGAATAATTGTTGAGAATTTCGTATCAAAATCTTGAATCAGCAAATTATCAATTTTCATATTTCCTAAAATCCTAAGATTATTATCCATAATAAAAAGTTGATAAACTTCGTCAAGTTCTCCAATGCTTTTTAATTCTTTTAATCTTTCGATTGCATCAGAAACAGTGTCATTTATAAATGCAAAGAAAAATTCAGTTTGCATCCAAGCTCCCGCCTGATTCTGCTCATATTTCAAAAGTCGATTAATTTCATCTTTGTCATCTTGACTTAAAAGAGAAAGAACCTGTTCAACTTTTTTCTCTGAAATATCTTTTATATCTTGAATTAAATCTGTTGCATCATCGGATTCAAGAGAGTTCGTTGCCTCCGCTAAATCTTTAGATGAAAGAAATTCAATTACTTCATTTTTCAGTTTTTCAGGAAGTTCAAGGATAATTTCACCTAAAAAACGGTTTTCAATTTTTGCTACATATTTAAAAAATAGATTTTTATCTTTGTGAAAGCTATTTCTTAAAATTGATGCAATTTCACTTGAGTGTAAAACTAGATTTTCTTGTGGCGATTCTAACCACTCTTGAAAAATCTCTCGTAATTCTTGTAATGTTTTCATTTTCTACCGCCTAATATTGTAGATAATCTTCTGAAAGTGGCAATTCCTCATCATCATCTGAATACATAATTTCAGGATATGGGTATAAAATCTGCTCTTTATCTTCTAAATTTTCTACCATTTGATTATCAGATTCAACATCTCTAAAACTTGTTAAAGTTGTTTCACTAATTAAATTTGGATAATCATATTTTACAGAAGTAAATTGACCTTTTTTAAATTTATAGACAAGTTTATTTATCTCTTTTTTATACAGGTTTCTCAATCTTACAAATTTCGATGTATCAATTTTTTCTACGATAATTGTTTTTTGAATTGAAACCATACTTTCAGGGTCAATTGCAATTCCATCTTTATAAAATCCAAAATGTAGATGAGGTCCTGTTGAAAGTCCCGTTGTTCCAACTGCCCCAATCTGCTGACCAATTTTCACTTTGACACCTCGTTTTATACCTTTTGCAAAATATTTCATATGAGCATAAAGTGTAAGGTAGCCTCCTTGATGTTGAATCTTAACAAGATTGCCATAACCACGAGATTTACCAGCATATACAACTTTACCATCTCCCGCACTATAAATTGGTGTTCCTCTTTGGGCTGCATAATCTGTACCAAGGTGAGCCCGATATTTTTTTAAAATTGGGTGCCATCTTTTTTTTGTAAATTTTGAAGAAAGCCAATATGTTTTAGGTTTTACAGGACGACGAAAAGTATGTTTTTCAACATATTGCCCTTTTGCATTATAATTTCTAGAATCATATTTCAAAACATATTTTTTACGGCGACCAGTTTCAAGCATCGCAATTTTCAAATCAATTCCGCCAAATGGATTTCCAAGCCGATATTTTCTTTTGTAAAGCATCGCAACAATACTTCTTTTATGAATATCTTTCTGAAAATTGATTCTATCTTTTAAAGTTTTAACAAAAAAACCTGCTAAAGTTGAGGAGTTTGTAACTTTTACTATATCGTTATAAACTGAATAGCTATTTATCCGAACTATAAATTGTTCATCTTTTAGAAAATACTCAATAGGAATGTTTTCTAAGAAATATTTGTTTTCTGTTTTATAAATATGGATTTGCAACTCTTCGCTCAAAGGAATTAAAGCTTGTTTTAAACTGCCACTTTTATCTCGTAAAACATAATATTTGCTATTTGCTTGAATATCTTCGATAGCTTTTTTGTCGTCATAATCAGCATTATAATAAAGAGATTCAGGGAGTTTTTCATTTTGTAAGAATTGCAATAGAGTTAAGCCATTATTCCACTTTAAAATTTTAACACTGCTTGACAATGAGAATAAAGAGGTAATGACTAAAGAAAAAAGAACTAAATATTTCAAAAACTGCGAACTTTAAAAAACTCTATTTAAAACAGAAAAAATTGCTTTAATCGATGCTTGAGTTGTATCGGTATCGATTCCGATTCCAAAAAATGTTTCATAACTTTCAACTCGAACCTGAATGTAGGCAACCGCGACAGCATCTGAACCTGAACCTTTTGAATGTTCAAAAAATGAGATAATTTCAAACTTTTTTGGAAAAATTGAACAGATAGATTTTTTACAAGCATCTAAGATTCCATTTCCAGATTCAGTAATTGAGTAATCTTTATCTAAATATTTAAAGTCTAGTTTGCATTGAACAATATCAGATTCTTGAATTCTATGAAAATTGATAAATTCAATTATCTTATTTTCAGCTGTAAGATATGTATTTGAAAATTCTTGAAAAACCTCATCGGTCGAAAGCTCCTTTTCAGAAATATCACTTTTTTTCTGAATCAATTTTCCAATTTCAGGGTGCATCGCTTTTGGAATATGGTAGCCAAATCTATTTTCAAGAATATAAGCAACTCCGCCTTTTCCCGATTGAGAATTAATTCTAATAATATCTTCGTAAGTTCGCCCGACATCATTTGGGTCAATTGGTAAATATGGAACTTCCCAAAATTCATCATCTTTCATATTTTGGTAAGCTAAACCTTTATTAATTGCATCTTGGTGAGAACCTGAAAAAGCTGTATAAACTAACTCGCCAATATATGGGTGGCGAATATGAGTATCAATTTTCGTAACATCTTCAATAACTTCTTTGACCTCATCAATTTCCGTAAAATCTAAGTTTGAGTTGATTCCTTGAGTTGTCATATTTAAAGCTAAAGTCAAAATATCAACATTTCCAGTTCTTTCGCCATTTCCTAATAGAGTTCCCTCAACTCTGTCAGCCCCAGCTAAAAGTCCTAATTCAGTGGAAGCGACCGCAGTTCCTCTATCATTATGAGAATGCAAAGAAATCAAAACATTTTCACGATTTTTCAATTCTCGACCAATCCACTCAATTTGGTCAGCATAAATATTTGGAGTTGCCATCTCTACGGTTGCGGGTAAATTAATGATAATTTTTCGAGTTTCTGAAACTCCCCATTTTTCAATTACCGCATTACAAATATCTCGAGCAAATTCTAATTCAGTTCCTGTGAAACTTTCAGGAGAATATTCAAGCATAATTTCGGTATCTGATTTTTCAGCAAACTTTTTTACAAAGCCGACCCCATTTAAAGCTAAATCTATAATTTCAGATTTCTCTTTTTTAAATACGATTTTTCTTTGAGCGATTGAAGTTGAATTGTACAAATGCACAATAGCTTTTTTTGCACCTTTCAAAGCTTCAAAAGTTTTTTCGATGAGGTGTTCTCGGGCTTGAACTAAAACTTGAACTGTAACATCATCGGGAATCAAATTATCATCTATAAGTTTTCGTAAGAAATTAAATTCAGTTTTTGAAGCTGATGGAAATCCAACCTCAATATTTTTAAATCCAATTTTTACTAAAAGGTTGAAGAGTTTCAGTTTCTGATTTAAATCCATTGGAGTAATAAGAGCCTGATTACCATCTCTTAAATCTACACTACACCAAACGGGTGCTTTCTCAATAATTTTATCAACCCACTGTCGATTTGGTAAATCCACTTTTTTATAAGCCACATATTTACCAACTGGAATACTCTTCATTTTAAAACCTTTAAACCTTAATATCATTGTAATTTTAGCAGAATTTAAAATAACTGCCTAAGAAACAGATATAAGATTTATCTACTTAATAATTAACATTACTCATAAATTTGCTATGATTCCAAATATTAAAATTACTCAAAAGTTATACACAAATGAAAAAAAACTTAATTGATAAAAAATCATCTCATATTAAAAATATACTTCACGGATTTTTTCTTTCAATTGGAACAACCGTCGCAGAACCCTCTACAATTTTACCCCTTTTAATAAATTATTTTTCGGGTAGTTCAATTTTAGTAGGAATTTTTGCATCACTTTTAAAAGGCGGGGCAATATTTGTTCAAATGATTTCAGCATTTTATGCTCAATCCTATAAATATATGATGCCTTACCTCCGACTAGTTTTCCTTGCTCGTTTTTTATCTTGGTTTGGAATTGGATTAATTATCGCAATTTTTGGCGAAACAGACCCTGAAATTACACTTTGGGGAATCGGAATCGCCCTATTTATTTTCTCATTTTCAGCAGGATTTGGTGCAATCTATTTTAAAGATATTCAAGGCAAAATTTTTTCAAATAAGTTTCGCGGGAAAAGTATGGCTTACCGACAATTCTTTTCAGGTTTGGGTGCTATTATTTCTGGAACGACGGCAGGTTGGTTTTTAACACAATTTGAGATGCCGATGAGTTTCGCCTACCTTTTTATGATAAGTTCCCTAATTATGGGAATCGGTCTTATCGCTTTTAGCTCGATTGAAGAACCACCAAAAGAGAATATTCAACCAAGAAAAGGTAGTTTTGGAAAATTCCTCAAAGATAGTTTTGTCTATTTTCATAAAAGCACGGTTTTGAAAAACCAAGTGTTAGCCTATCTTTTTTCATACTCTCACCTCATCGCCTTACCATTTATAATTTTAGATGCAAAAAACCATATCGAACTTAGCGGGTATGTTATCGGGCTTCTCCTTTCTGTTCAGATGGCGGGTGGAATGTTGAGTAATATTTTATGGGGAAAAATATCATCGGCGGGTGAAGATGTCAAAATTATCTATATCTCATTTACTATGTTTATTTTATCTCTAATTTTAGTTATATTTTTTCATAATATTTATATTTATACTTTTGTCTTTTTTATGCTCGGAGCTTCAATCGACGGAGTTCGTTTAGCTTTTGGCAATCTAATTCTGATAATTGCACCTCCTGAAAAACGACCCGTCTATATTGCACTTCAAGCTAATATTTCTTCAATCGGTCTGTTTTTTCCAATTCTTGGCGGAGTTATTCTCTCATTTGCAAATTATTTTACAGTTTATATTATTTCGATAATATTCCTTTTTATCGGACTGTTTTATATTCGTAAATCTGTTAAAGATATTTAATTTATTTTTTTGGAACTAACTAAGTAGAATATTTAAAGCAAAGCTCCGTAGTAGTCAGTTCCATATTAATTAGTAGGAGAAATATTCTCCTAACTCTTTTTGCAGTTTATAATTAAAAAAGAGAATGAAAATCTACATCTAAAGAGACTGTTTTTCTTTCAACTTTAAGCGATGTTGTTTTTTCCTGTAAAGTTTCATCATCTAATTTTGCAAAATTCTCATTGACAAAAATTGAATGTTGAGTAGAATCTTTACCCTTTGGCTCTCTACGAGAATTCTTAACCCATACATAAATCTTCATAGGATTATCAAAACTTGTAGATGAACTCCAAAAATTATTCTGATTTAATTTGCCATCTAAAGAGAGGTTAGAAAGTTCCGTAATGTTTGGAATTCTCCAATTATTATTTTTTGTAGTTTCTTTGAAAGTTTCAAGCTTCTTCAGAGTTTGAGCATAATTAAGATTATCTGTATTCACAATAAAATTTGTAGTTGGAACAATAGGTTTTACCGCTACTCTACTTTTGAGTGGTTGTTGAGTCGTCAGAAGTTTCTTCCATCGAGTAATTTTATCAAATAACCTAAAGAGATTATCAATATCTTTGTAAATATTCGTAGAATCTAAATTACCGTGTGAAATGGTATTTCTAAGCTCGGTTAAATCATCAATCCATTTTATCAGTTGAATAAGTCGGTCTTGACCTATTTGTAATTTGATTTTTTCTCGGATTTTCACAGTCATTTCTCTACCCTCATTTCCTTTAGAATCAAGAAAATAGTTTGTAAAGTTTGTGTGAAAAATTTGTCTGAAAATATTCTTAGATGATGAAGCAAAAATATAGAGAAATTTTCGACCGCTCTCTTTTTGGGTGATTTCAGCATTGACTTCGGGAATATTCAACTCTCGAATATACAGAGCAAAATAATGCCCAACCGCCTCATTAAGATTTATAATCGCATTTAAGTAGAAATTTCGCTCTTGAAAAATTTTTGCTAAAGAGAGATATTTTTTATATGTTTTCTCCTCTTTGCCAATCAATACAATTTCATTTAAATGAGCTTTAATATCTTGGAGAACTTGCTCAAAATGATTAGATTCCTCTAAAATTTTATTAATTTTAAGAAGAAGAGAGTTTGCGATTGAGTTTGGTTTGAATAATTCTCCAAAAAGATTGCCAACCATAATTTTAGAAAAAGTTAGGATTTCCTCAAGAAGTTGTCTAAATTCAGGGTTTTTGACAGGTGGAATATTCAACAAAGAGTAGCCATTACTAAAATTATGCAGGGCATAGTTAATATTGGCAATATCAATATATTCGACTAAATCGACAATCTCATATTTTTCTAACCGCGAAATCTCTTTTGCATATAAAATATGTTTGATAGATTTATGTGTCAAAGTTTTTGTGATTATTGAGATAATTGACAATATTGGAATATGACGAAAACCGTGAGTTAAATCTATAACTACATCATTTCCAGATTTAATCTCTTGAGAAACAACTCTGTTAATTAACTGAAAGATGAGGTGATAATCATTTTCATTATCAATTATTTCAATATTTTGAAAAGCCGTAGCAGACAAATTATAGAAGCGACCGATATTTTTTTGAAACTCAATAGCTTGTTCAGAACCAATCAAAATAATATTTGAAGTTCTAGAAAAGTTGGTGACAACCAAAGGAAGCATATTATGATATTTTCCACTTTTGATTTGGAAGTCTTCAATCGCAGACTCATAAAAAACTTTTTTATTTATAAATCCGTTTGGGATATATCCTGTGATTCCGATAAAAGAGATAATCGTTTGATTGGATTTTGAGTGCTTCGTGCTTTTATTGAAATCTGAAGTTATATCAGAAAACATAACCTTATTATATTGAGGCACAACTTTTCTATGAATCGTAGCAGTATTTTGACTCTTCTCAAGAGATTCAATTCTCTGAATTAGTGTTTTTACCAATTCGTCTGAAACTACCTTAACCTTATCTTGATTAGTTAATGGCTGAGAATTCTGAAGATTTTGCTTTTTTTCAGGTTTCTTGCTTTTCTTTTCTTTCCCAACTTTAATTTTAACTTTCTTCTTCGAACTCTTAGATTTTAAAATCTGTTTCTTGGATTTCTTACCTTTTTCTTTAATCTTCTTGTTTGCCATATTAGGTTTTTCAACCTCCTAATTTTTATTACAAGATATTTCATAATCTTGCAGATATACTTATATCAAGATTTTAAATTTTTTACAAAAAATATGTTTAGAATTAGATTTAAATTATATAAATTTCAAGTGGATATTCGGGTCAAGCCAAAATATGACAATTTGATTCTGTCATTCTTGACCCGACAATCTATAAAAGGTCGATTTCAGCCATTATTTCAAGAGTTTGTTTTATCACAATTACAATCTGTTCAAGATGTTCAAAGTTTTCAACCTCGATTTTATCTTTTTTA
>Ga0256826_1000236_pt1 | contig 31663 bp, 23 predicted proteins | sample CV79metaG_FD_185975 | JGI IMG/M metagenome (GOLD analysis project Ga0256826, IMG submission 185975) | Hydrothermal vent microbial communities from East Pacific Rise, Pacific Ocean - CV79 | ecosystem: Environmental > Aquatic > Marine > Hydrothermal vents | place: Pacific Ocean: East Pacific Rise...
CATCTCAAGATGCTATTTCCGCAGAGTTACGAGGAATTGAAAAAAACTTAATGAGTTTAGCAAATACATCTATTAATGGCCAGTACCTATTTTCTGGTTCCTCTATTGATGTTAAACCGATTACAGACGATGGTGTATATCATGGCAATGATGTTGCTTTAAAATCTTTTTTAGGATCTAATAATCAGCAAAAATATAATATCTCAGGTTCAGAACTCTTTTTAGGGGAAGAATCTTTGGTGCGTAAAGAGTTGAGCACCAATGTGCAACAACAAATAAATGCTCCAGTTTCATCCGACAGTATCTTAGACTTAAATACTACAATGAGCGAATTTATGGGAAATGCACCAAGTGGTAAACACTATTTTTATCTTCGAGGTATTCAGAGTGATGGTAAAAGTTTTAATAATAAAATTGATATGGACAACAGTGGTACACTTGAACAGTTAATGAGTAAAATCGGTACAGCATATGGAAATACAGGTTTAGTGAATGTAGTAGATGTAAGTTTGAATGATGGAGGACAAATTGTTGTTCAAGACAAACTTAAGGGATCTAGTAAATTAGATTTTCATATGCTAGGGGCAACTGATTTTAATGCCGGTGCTCCGGATGATGCTGATGTAGGTCATATTGACAATTTAAGTTCTGCAACTACGAACTATGCAACAGCTACATCAGGTACAGGAAGTTTATATGTTAAAGAGTTTATACTTTCTGGTTTTAGTGCTGCGACTGGTGTTGTAGGACCAGAAGGAAACCAATATGATAGAACAGAGTTTACTAAAAGTGGAGGAAAAGTCACATCGAATGTTTCACAAATTTTAAAATCATCTCATATAATAGTAAATGCCTCTGGACAAAATATTGACACTATAGATCCAACAGAACAAAATAGTTTTGCGAAACCATCTACTCTTCTTTCTGAAGTTGCAGATATCTCTAAGGGGACTTTAACTACAGCTGATGATACCCTTGATGGAACATCTTTTACTCTTGATGGCATCGATATAACAGGAAATGCTTATAGTGCAACTATCAATCTTGCTTCTGCTGGATCAAAATTTACAATTGGTGGAAATACTTATGATATTTTTAATTTAGAAACACCTAGGGCTGCCACTGATGCGGATAAAGTAACATATCAGCAACTGATGGACGTAATGAATGTAATAGTAACTGGGAATGTAAGTCAATTGACGACAGGTTCTACTGCTGTAGATGCTACAAACTATGATAATGCAATAAAGTCATCGAACTTTTCAGGAACAATGGCTTTAACAAATGATTCTAAAATTGAGTTTACAGATTTAAATGCCTCAAATACTAAGGCTACAATAGCACTCTATGATAGTAATAGTGGTAATTTTACACTTGACGTTGATAGTGATGGAGATACAGTACTAGACAAAGCAAGTAGTTCTGTTATGGCATTTAATGCAAACAATTCTCTAATTATAAAAGATCCTAAAACTGATTTTTTCAAAACTATAAATGAAATGATAGAAGCTGTGGAGAATCACACAATTGTGCCAGATTCAAATGCTACTAATATTAGAACTATAGGTATTGAAAATGCAATTGCAGCAATGGATGATCTCCAAGATCATGTATTTAGAATACAGTCGGTAGCCGGTGCTCAATCTAATACCCTAACCAGCTCTTTAGAGAGAACAGGGATATTAGAAATAAGTACAATGAGTTTACGTTCATCTGTTATAGATACCGATTTAGCAGAGTCGTCTTTAAGACTCTCACAGCTAACACTGAACTATCAAGCGATGCTTTCAACTGTTAGTAAAGTTTCACAACTGAGTTTAGTAAATTATCTTTAGATAAACTATTTTTATTGCAAATTGCCAAAAAAATCCTTTATGGAACATTTTTGGCTATACTTCTTTTAAATTTACATATTATGGATTGATTGATTTGAAAGATACTTTTTTTATTATAGTTTTTGGTGTATTAGTTTATCTCGGATTTTCCACTATCTTAGGTGATAGCGCTCTTATGGGAAGTTATGGTGCATCATTTGCACTTTTTAATCATCTCTATTTTGGATATATTTCATTTGTATATCTCTTCATCCTATTAGCCCCTTTATACTTTTTATACAAAAATAGTAGTTTTGATTTTCGTAAAGCAGAACTTAGTATTGCTGCATTTTTAATTTTATTTTCCACGCTTTTAGCACAAGCCTTAGTAATAGACAATGAATTAAGAGGGAAATTTGGAGCAGATTTTGTTGACTTTTTAAGTCCTTATATCGGTATATTCGGTTTATGGATATTTTGGCTTGTAATTTCTCTTGTTTCTCTCGTTATTGTTTTAGAGAAAAGTAGCTCTGAGATAGTAAAAACCATCCTCTCCTTTATAGGAAGCAAAACACCAACACTATCACTCCCTAGTCTCCCTAAAAAAGAGGAGATAGAATTCATTGAAGAGACTACAAAAGAGAGTATTCAAGAAGAAATTGTTGATGTAGAAGAAGAGATAGAAGAACTTCAAGTTTCTGAGGAAGAACCAGAGATAGCCACACCAACATATTTAAGAAAGAAAAACCCAATTGAAGAGCCTGTTATTGAAAAAGTAGAAGATGAGAAAAAAAACAAAAATATTCTTGATATGGCTAAAGAAGTAAAAGAACAAAAGGGGACTATTGTAGTAGAAGAGCTTGAAGAGAATGCAAAGCTACTCGCTACAATTGAAAAAGGGAAGGTTGAAAAGCCGAAAAACTTTAAACTCCCTTCTGTAGATTTTTTACAAAAAGCTCCTAAAAGTTCTAAAAATATAGATGAGAGTGAACTAGATGATAAAATACGTTATCTAATAGACAAACTTGCACATTTTAAAATAGATGGTGATGTAGTCCGTACTTATGCCGGACCTGTTGTTTCAACTTTTGAGTTTAAACCTGCTGCAAATGTAAAAGTAAGTAAAATACTTGGACTTCAAGATGATCTTGCTATGGCTCTTTCAGCTGAAACTATCCGTATTCAAGCTCCAATTCCAGGGAAAGATGTAGTAGGTATAGAGATACCGAATGATACTGTAGACACAATCTATCTTCGTGAAATATTAGATGATAAATTGTTTAAAGACTCATCTTCTCCACTTACAATAGTTCTTGGAAAAGATATAGTTGGAAAGCCCTTTGTAACTGATCTTAAAAAACTACCACACTTACTTATAGCTGGGACAACGGGTAGTGGTAAGAGTGTTGGTATAAATGCAATGATACTCTCTCTCTTATATAAGAATTCACCAGATCAGCTGCGTTTACTTATGATAGACCCTAAAATGCTTGAGTTTTCTATGTATAACGACATACCGCATCTACTAACACCTGTTATAACAAAACCAAAGCAGGCTATTGCTGCACTCAATAATATGGTAGCAGAGATGGAACGCCGTTATGAGCTTATGGCCGAGAGTAGAACAAAAAATATTGAAAATTATAATGAAAAAATTAAAAAAGAGGGTGGAGAGCACTTTCCATATATTGTAGTTATTATTGATGAGCTCTCTGACCTTATGATGACAAGTGGAAAAGATGTTGAAATTTCAATAGCAAGACTTGCTCAAAAGTCTCGTGCTTGTGGTATTCACCTTATAGTAGCAACGCAGCGTCCATCAGTAGATGTTGTGACTGGACTAATTAAAGCGAATCTTCCTTCTCGTATATCATACAGAGTAGGGCAAAAAGTTGATTCGAAAATTATCTTAGACCAGATGGGAGCTGAGTCACTTCTCGGGCGTGGTGATATGCTCTTTACTCCTCCTGGTTCAACTGGTTTAGTACGTCTTCATGCTCCTTGGGCTACAGAAGGTGAGATAGATAAAATTGTAGAGTTTATTAAAGCACAGAGAGAACCAAATTATGATAAAAGCTTTTTAGTTGAAGAGAGTGAGTCTAGCAGTTCTTCAATTAATGAATCTTATGAAGAACTTGACGAGTTATATGAAGATGCTAAAAATGTTATTTTAACAGATAAAAAAACATCTATCTCTTATCTGCAAAGAAAACTACAAATTGGCTATAACCGTTCTGCTCGCGTTATAGAACAGTTAGAACAAGAAGGTGTCTTATCCTCTCCAAATGCTAAAGGGATGAGAACAATACTTTAATGGCTACTCCACAATTAATATTCACTTCACTAAAACATTCTTTTAAGGTGAAGGTAGAGAACTTAGAATCTTTGTCTATCTTACAGATTCAGGAGATAGAGTCCTTTGTTCATAAGCGTAAAGGGATTTTTGATTTTAATACTTATACTTTTAGTATTCAAAAAAAATTAGAATTTATTGAATTTGAAAAACTTATTGAATTATCTTCTTTAGATGCTAGATGTAAAGACGATCCACTAATCTCACAAGTAAAACCACGTGTAACTTTTGGTCAGTATAAAGGTATGCAGTATGCTGAGCTTCCTGACTCATATCTTCTATGGTTAAAGAGCAACTACTCAGGTGCTGATCGTACTATTATAGAAAAAGAAATAAAAAAGAGAAAAATATAGCTGTTACTATTATCTACACTTTTTAGAGATAGTTCAATATTATTGTTTCTATTTGTAACACAGTGGTATTGATTGCTTATCTTTAGCTATAATACTCCAAAATTTACATTAAATAGGAATATCTATGGCATTTTTAGAAGACTACAAAGCACATATTGCAGAACGTGAAACACTTGGTGTTCCCCCATTACCACTTTCAGCTGAACAAACAGCAGAAGTTATCGAGTTAATTAAAGTAGATTGTACTGATGAATTATTAGACTTGTTACAAAATCGTGTACCACCTGGTGTTGATGATGCAGCTTATGTTAAAGCAGCTTTTTTAAATGATGTAGCAGCGGGTAATACAACTGTTTCAGCTATCTCTGCCCAAAAAGCAGTACAAATGCTAGGTATGATGCTTGGTGGTTACAATGTTAAGCCGATGATTGATTCACTTTCATCAGCTGATGCAGCCGTTGTAGCAGAGGCAGTAGCTTCTTTAAAGAAAACACTTCTTGTATATGATGCATTTAATGATGTAGAAGAGTTACATAATGCTGGAAATGCAGCTGCAACTGAAGTTATGACTTCATGGGCAAATGCTGAGTGGTTTACAGGTAAAGATGCTTTAGCAGATGAAATTACGGTAACTGTTTACAAAGTTCCTGGTGAAACAAATACTGATGATCTCTCCCCTGCATCAGAAGCATTCACTCGTTCAGATATTCCTTTACATGCAAACTCATTTTTAGTAAATAAAATGGAAAATCCATTAGAAACTATTGCTGAACTTAAGAAAAAAGGTCATCCAATCTCTTATGTTGGTGATGTTGTTGGTACTGGTTCTTCTCGTAAGTCTGGTGTAAACTCTGTTCAGTGGCATATGGGTGTAGATATTGACGGTGTACCTAACAAGCGTACTGGTGGTGTTGTTCTTGGTGGAATCATCGCTCCAATCTTCTTTGCTACTTGTGAAGATTCAGGTGCACTTCCTTTAGAGCTTGATGTTTCTAAGATGGAAACTGGTGATGTTGTTACTATCTATCCTTACAAGGGTGAGGCTCACAAAGATGGTGAGTGTATAGCAAATTTCAAACTTAATCCTAATACTATCACAGATGAAGTACGTGCTGGTGGTCGTATTCCACTTATCATTGGTCGTGGCTTAACTTCTAAAGCTCGTGGTGTTTTAGGTCTTGATGCTTCTGATATGTTCTTAGTAGCTGAGCAACCTGCTGATACAGGTAAAGGTTTCACACTTGCTCAAAAAATGGTAGGTAAAGCTTCTGGTCTTACAGGTGTTCGTCCTGGTATGTATGTAGAGCCTGAGATGTCAACAGTTGGTTCTCAAGATACTACAGGCCCAATGACTCGTGATGAGATCAAAGAGCTTGCAGCACTTGGTTTCAATGCTGACTTAGTTATGCAATCATTTTGTCATACAGCAGCTTATCCAAAACCATCAGATGTAATTATGCACCATAAACTTCCAGAGTTTATCTCTAACCGTTCAGGTGTTGCTCTTCGTCCTGGTGATGGTGTTATCCACTCATGGTTAAACAGAATGGTTCTTCCAGATACTGTTGGTACTGGTGCTGATAGTCATACACGTTTCCCACTTGGAATAAGCTTCCCTGGTGGATCTGGTGTTGTTGCATTTGCTGGTGTAACAGGTTCTATGCCTTTAACTATGCCTGAGTCTGTTCTTGTAAGATTTTCTGGTGAAATGCAACCAGGTATCACTCTTCGTGACCTTGTAAATTCTATTCCTTATGTAGCGATTCAAAAAGGTCTTTTAACAGTTCCTAAAGCTGGTAAAATTAATGTATTTGCTGGACGTATTTTAGAGATTGAAGGTCTTCCTGATTTAAAAGCTGAACAAGCATTTGAGCTTTCTGATGCTTCTGCTGAACGTTCTGCTGCTGCATGTACTGTTCTATTAAATACTGCTCCAATCGAAGAGTATTTAAAATCAAATGTAGTTCTTTTAGAGTCTATGATAGCTGATGGTTATGAAGATAGCCGTACTTTAGCTCGTCGTGTTGGTAAAATGAAAGATTGGTTAGCGAATCCTTCACTTATGAAACCAGATGCAGATGCAGAGTATGCAGAAGTAATCGAAATTAACTTAAATGAAATTACAGAACCAATTCTTTGTTGTCCAAATGATCCAGATAATGTAAAACTTCTTTCTGAAGTTGCTGGTACTGAACTTCATGAAGTGTTTTTAGGTTCTTGTATGACAAATATCGGTCACTATAGAGCTGCTGGTGAAGTTATGCGCGGTGAATCTGGTGTGGCTGTTGAAAAATTCTGGATTGTTCCACCAACTAGAATGGACGAACAACAACTTATTAATGAAGGTTATTACGAAGTTTATAAAGCTATTGAAGCACATACAGAAGTTCCAGGATGTTCTTTATGCATGGGTAATCAAGCTTCTGCTCGTGTTGGTTCTACTGTTTTCTCAACTTCAACTCGTAACTTTGACAACCGTTTAGGTAAAGGTACTCAAGTGTATCTTGGAAGTGCTGAGCTTGCTGCAGTGTGTGCTAAACTTGGTCGTATTCCAACTCCAGCTGAGTATATGGACATCGTTCCTGCTAAAATTGCTGGTAAAGAAGCAGATATTTATAAATATCTTAACTTTAACGAGATTAAAGGGTACCATTTAGAAGAGCGTAAAGCTGCTGAGAGTACTTACGGAGTAACTGTTAAACCAGTTTAGCTCCTCTCTCTTTATTAAACTAGGTTTTAGCCTAGTTTAACATTTTCCATCACAAAAGAATCACATGTTTCTAAAATAATGCTACAATAATATAAACTTATATCTTATAGGAACTTATTAATGGCAGAACTCAAAGAACTACTTCCCATCACTAAAACTATGTCACTTCTATATATAGATGAAAATCAAGAGTTTTTAACCACCATAACAACTGCTATGAAAAAAGTGTTTACTAGAGTGGATGATGCTAGTGACGCTACTTTGGGTTTAGGTTATCTCAAAGTTCATGAGTATGATTTAGTTATTATAGACTCAAGTTCAGAAATCATGGATGCAAATAACCTTATTAAGAACATTAGACTTCATAATAGGTTTCAAGATATTATACTCACAACACCTACAAAATCAAAAGATGAGCTACTCTCACTCTATGCTTTAAATGTAACAGCACTACAGAGAAAACCTTTTAAAACTGCAAGTTTTTTAAATACAGTACTGGAAGTAACATCTAAACTTAAATCTGATAGATCTTCGTTAAAAAATGAGCTAGAGAAACTTAATAGTGATTTACTCTATGAGAGAAAGAGAATAGGGCGGTTTATGATGAGTGAAAAAGTACTCCATAAGCAGATTGAAACATATAAAGATAGTGTACATATAAATAAGTATATTTATGAGCTTACAAAACTACCAAGCCGATTTGCCCTGCAAGAAGCATTGGATGGTAAAGAACAATCCACTGTGTATATCAATATAGATCATTTTGATTTTGTTAATACAACATATGGAATGGGAAAGGCAAACAAGCTGCTCAAGGAAGCAGCCGTGAAATTAAGCCTCTTTCTACCCAAAAATGCTTCTTTATACCATATAACAGCAGATGAATTTGTTATACTTCTTAATGAGCCAGTAGTAAATCAAGCTGCTGATTTAGCAAGTCAAATACAGTCTCTTTTTAAAGAGTCCCCTGTTGAGTTTGATGGTCACACGCACTTTGTTGTATTTTCAATAGGTATAGATAGTGGTAGAGGAAACAAACTTTTTATTAATGCAAAATCTGCTTCAAAAGAGGCTAGGTACTTTGGTGGTAACCAAATAATCACATATGATGCTTATTCTGAGTATATGAAAGATCAAAGAGAGAGTCTATACTGGGTTGGCATATTAAAACGTGCGTTTGAAGAGGACCAAATATTTACCTATTATCAACCAATAGTATCAAATGAAACTACAGCAACAAAGCATTATGAGGTACTTTGTCGTTTAATGGATGATAATAATAATTTAATAGATGCCAATAAGTTTATTAAGAGTGCAAAACAAGTTGGTTTAATTACACAAATAACAAAAACTGTAATTGATAAAGCATTTAAACTTTTTACAAACAATGATTATAATTTTTCTATTAATATTAGTATGCATGATTTACATGAGAACTATCTATTGAAATTTTTAGAGTATAAGTGTGAGAAGTATAATATACTCCCTTCTCGTGTACATTTAGAGATAGTAGAAGATATAATAGTAAATAAAACTTCACAACTTGATAAACAAGTTTTAGGTCTCAAAAATAAAGGGTTTCATGTAATTGTAGATGATTTTGGAACTGATAAATCGGCTTATAGTAGAATGTTTGAGCTTCAAGCTGAATATATTAAAATTGATGGAACCTTTATAAAAGAGCTCACAAAAGATAAAGCTCATCATTTAATAGTTAAAAGTATCGTTGACTTTGCAAAAAGTAGTGGTATTAAAACAATAGCAGAGCATGTTGAGAGCGAAGAACTTTATAATATTGTTAAAGAGTTAGGAATAGACTATTCTCAAGGTTATTTTATAGGTAAGCCATCGCTTAACCTCTAATAATGTCATAATCAGTGGGAATGTTTGGAGTAAAAACATTAGTATCTATGTTTTTATTTTGTATCTGATTTGAGAATTTAATTACAACTCTGTTTTCTAGTTCATTTTTATACGAAATAGACTCTATTTTAGATGCTTTTATCGTGATACTATATGTTACTTCTTGAAATGTAGCTTTATAAATATTATTATCTACTTGTACTGCATTTTTAATTAATGCAAAAAAATCAAAATTACTATTAATTTTTTTAATAACTACCTGCTCTATTTCTGGTTCTATAATAATCACTTGCTGTGAGTTAATAAAAATATCTTTTGTAACAGGTGTTGTGTAACTCCAAAGTGCGTACTGTGGCTTTGCTGCTTTAATATAGCCCTTGTACTCAAGTCTATTTCCTTTGTCATTTGTTATGCTCTGTTGGAAATTCGCTTGAAAAGAGTCTATGTTCAAAATATCTCCAAACACTAAACTTACTAAAAATGGCAGTAAAATCATATATTTCAAAGTGTATCCTTTATAAAGAGAAATTATAGCAAAATTTACATTTATAGTTTATCTTAGGATAAGTGTGATAAAATAAATGCAATTTCATTTTTACTATATAATTTACTATATAGTAAAACTACATAAGGGTTCGAATGCTACAAGCATTAATGGGTAAGGTATTTGGTACATCCAATGACCGAGAATTAAAAAAATATACTAAAAGAGTTAAAATAATAAATTCACTAGAGGCTCAATATGAGTTGATGAGTGATGAAGAGTTACAAGCTGCGTTTAATAGTTTAAAAGAGAGTGTACAAGATAAAACAAAATCACTAGATGAAGTTTTAGTAGAGTCATTTGCAATAACAAGAGAAGCTAGTAAGCGTACTCTTGGAATGCGTCATTTTGATGTACAGCTTATTGGTGGTATGGCACTCCATGAGGGTAGAATTGCAGAAATGAAAACAGGTGAGGGTAAAACACTTGTAGCAACTTTAGCTATTACTCTTAATGCTATGAGTGCAAAAGGTGTTCACCTTGTAACGGTAAATGATTACCTGGCTTCACGTGATGCATCTGAGATGTCCCCACTCTATAACTTTTTAGGTTACAGTGTAGGTACTATTTTAGAAGATACTCATGATCCTTTAGAAAAAAAATCAGCATATGATTCAGATATTACTTATGGTACAAATAATGAGTTCGGTTTTGACTACTTAAGAGATAACATGAGCTACTCGCGTGATCAAATGGCTCAAGGTGAACATAACTTTGTTATTGTGGATGAAGTGGATTCTATCTTAATTGATGAAGCAAGAACACCACTTATTATTTCTGGTCCTACAAATAGAAATATGCAAGACTATGCAAATGCAAATAGAGTAGCAAAAGCATTAACTCTTGAGACTCACTTTACTGTTGATGAAAAAGATAAACTTATTTTAATTACAGAAGAGGGTATTACAAAAGCACAAGAGCTTTTTGATGTAGATAACCTTTATAGTCCAGAAAATGCTTCTTTATCACACATATTAGACCAAGCACTTAAAGCAAACTATCTTTTTGAGGTAGATGTTGATTATGTAGTTAATGATGGTGAAGTTATGATTGTCGATGAGTTCACCGGTCGTATAAGTGAAGGACGTCGTTTCTCTGAGGGTCTACACCAAGCACTTGAAGCAAAAGAGAGTGTAGAAATTAAAGAAGAGACACAAACACTTGCTGATATTACATTTCAAAACTATTTTAGAATGTATGATAAGCTTGCCGGAATGACTGGTACTGCTGAGACTGAAGCAACAGAATTTGCTCAGATATATAACTTAGATGTTGTCTCTATTCCTACAAATATTCCTATTGCTAGAAAAGATTTAAATGACCTTATATATAAAACTGAAGAAGAGAAGTTTGCAGCCGTTGTTGACACTATTAAAAAACTTAGTGAGACAGGGCAACCAGTTCTAATTGGTACTGCAAGTATTGAAAAATCGGAACTTCTTCATGAAGTACTTAAGAAAGAGAAAATAGTACATACGGTACTTAATGCTAAAAACCATGAACAAGAGGGTGAGATTATTAAATCTGCCGGAAGTCGTGGTGCTGTAACTATCGCTACCAATATGGCAGGACGTGGTGTTGATATTAAAGTAAATGATGAAGTAAGAGCTCTTGGAGGGCTTTATATCGTAGGTACAGAGCGTCATGAAAATCGTCGTATAGATAATCAACTTCGTGGTCGTTCTGGTCGTCAGGGTGATGCTGGTACTACACAGTTTTATCTCTCTTTAGAAGATAATCTTCTTCGTATTTTTGGTTCAGATAAAATTAAATCTATTATGGAAAGACTTGGTGTTGAAGATGGTGAGTATATCGAGTCAAAAATGGTAACTCGTGCAGTTGAGAAAGCCCAGAAGAAAGTTGAAAACATGCATTATGAAGGTCGTAAGCAAATTGTTGAGTACGATGATGTTGCCAATGAACAACGTAAAATTGTTTATAAGTTTAGAAATCAACTTTTAGACCCTGAGTATGATATAGCTACTAAAATTGATGAAATAAGAGAAGAGTATATTGCACATATTTTATCATTAGCAGATATCTATGATGGTGGTGACTCTCAAGAGTTTAAGTTAGAAGTTTTAGATGAACACCTAAAAGAAAAAATAAACTTAGAACTAGATTCAGATACTTTTGAAGGTTTAGAGTTTGAAGACCTTTTTAAATCAGTTGTTCAAACTGTTAAACATTCATATGATGAGAAAATGAGTGCTGTTAGTGAAGATGTTCAGCAGAGTGTTGCAAGAGAGTTCTACCTTAAAGAGTTAGATAATGCATGGAGAGATCACCTCTACACAATGGATAATATGAAAACAGGGATACGCCTTCGTGCATATAACCAAAAAGATCCTCTTGTTGAGTATAAAAAAGAGAGTTTTAATCTCTTTACAGAACTTATTAGCGAGATAAAATTTAATACTATTAGAACTCTTCAGATTATTCAATTTCGTGTTGAAAATGCTGAAGAAGAAGCAGCAGCAGTAGCAGAAAAGTTAGCACAAGAGCAGAGAATGCAAGAGGCTCAAATGAGACTTAATCATTCAGAAAGTGAAGAGATTAGTGAAAAAAAAGTAGCTCGTAATGACCCTTGTCCTTGTGGTAGTGGTAAAAAGTATAAACAGTGCTGTGGTAAAAGTGGACCTAAAAAAGGTATTTTTGCTTCTTGAAAACATCTATAGTAAAGTATCTCGTTAAAAGATTTTTACGTTTTGATAAAGATCAGCCTTTTATCTTTTTGTCAGCTCTTTTGGCATTCTTAGGTATCACACTTGGTGTGATGGTTCTTCTTATCGCTATGGCTCTTATGAATGGTTTTGATAAAGAGTTTAAGAAAAAACTTACTACTATGAACTATCCTTTAACTATTATTCCAAAGTTTTATGGTGCCGTTAATGAGAATCTTCTTCTTGATTTAGAATCTAATTTTCCAGAGTTACACTTTAGTCCCTATATTCAATCCTCTGTAATGGTTAGAAGTGGTTCAAAACTTGAAGGTGGTTATCTTTTTGGAGTAAATTTTAAAGATGAAGCTAAAGTAAATAGTGTTTTAAATGAGGCTATTAAAGATAAAGAGTTTAAAAAGTTTGATGTACTAATAGGAAAGAGTTTAAAGCAAGAGTTTAATCTTTTTAAAGATGATAAACTTATGTATATTTTTACGAACCTTGAACCAGGTGGTCTCTCGATGACTCCTAAACTCAAACGTTTTAAAATTAAGTCGGTATTTGACTCTGGTCTCTCAGCTTATGACAAGGCATACAGTTACACTACTCTAGCAGCCCTACAAACACTTATGCATATGCCTAGTAACACTTATGATGGGATTCATGTTTACTCAAGTAATCCACACGAGGATATTACGAAAATCAAGAGTATTCTTCCTATAAGTGTGGTTGTAAAAGGATGGTGGCAGGATAACTTAAACTTCTTTGCAGCTCTAGAGATGGAAAAAGCATCTCTATTCATAGTTCTTATGCTTATTATCTTAATAGCAGCTATAAATATTATCTCTTCTCTTCTTATGACTGTTATGAATAGACGAGGGGAGATAGCACTTTTACTCTCTTTAGGAACAACAACTGCAGAGATTAAAAAAGTATTTTTGTATCTTGGAATTATAATAGGCATCGGTGGTATCTTAGCGGGTGTGTTTTTAGGACTTAGTGGCATATGGATACTTGGAACATTTGATATTATCTCTTTACCAAAAGATGTCTATCCTACAGCGACACTACCACTCGATTTATGTATGCTAGACTTCTTTTTAATAGTAATAGGTGCTTTTGCTATTGTTGTTGGCTCTTCATACTATCCGGCGAAAAAAGCGAGTGAAGTAGATATATTAACTGTTTTAAGAAATGAGTAATTACTCTTTCTCTTTTTTTACTTTTGCTGCTGCATCTTTTACAAGTTTATAAGGAAGCATCAGCGTTCTTTTTATGATGTTTAGAGGTGCTACAGCTATATCTGTGGCGATAAGAGAGTTAACCTCAGGGTCACTAGTTTTTCCTTTTATACTTAGAGAGGTAGAGATTGTATCACCATCTAATAGTAAGTATCCTACAAGTGGCACTTTAGAGAGTTCCCTTCCTAAATCTGTCTTAAGATTTAGTGTTATATCCATATCATCTTTCTCTATATTTAAGTTTCCCTTCCCTAATATACGCATCTCTTGCGAATCGATATAAATATCACTAAAGTCAAAAATATTATCTGCAAATGTAAATGTTAGATAAGCCTTATCTATTAAGAGTCCATTTTTACTGTACCCTGGTAGACTAAAAGTAACAAGAGAAGGTACTGTATTTATGAAGGCTAAGATATTGTTAAGTGTTTTATAATCTTTAATAGTAGTATCATGAACAAAAACTACACCTTTGTAGTCTGTAGTATCTCCACTCATTGAGAAGTCTAAAGAACCATCAGTAAACTTTGAAAGAGAAAATAGCTTATCCATAAAAGTATCATTAAACTCTTTTCCATAGAGATGGAACTCACTCTTCTCATATTTAAGACCTGCTATACCATTTTTATAAGCTAATTGGGCATTTAGTATGCCATTATAGTATTGCATATCTAAGGTATCATAGAGTACCTTTCTTTTATCACTTAAATAGAGAAAAGAGTTTGTGGCATTTAAAAAGAGGTTGAGGCTATTGTCATTATTATCTTGTGTTGGTATATCTTTAAATGCACGAATAACTTCATTTAAATTTATAGCACAACTACTAAATTTTACATTAATGTCATCTTTAATTGTAATATCAATTTTATCGTTTATATCTAGATAAACTTTTTCATGATAAATTCTTCCTTTAATTGAATAATTTTCTACAGGTTTGTTGTTTTTTACTAGAATTTTATAGGGATAAATTAGTTTTGCTTTAAATCTTGTATATCGGTCATCTTTATTTCTATAGAGTGTAAAGCTACCTTTTTCCGCATGGTACATTTTTAGAAAGTCTGAGTTTTTTGCTACTCTTCCTAAAGAGCTTATTTTAAGTCTCCAACCTGTACTTTGAGAAATAAATGAAGCATCTATCTCCTTTGAAGTCATCTCTATAGAGTCTTTTAGAATTTTTGCTGAAATTAGTATTTTATTATTCTTATAGAGTGTCTTATTTGTATTTGGATCGGTAAGAATAAAATCACTTAAGCTGATATGTGATTTTTTTGTTGTTTTATCATACTTGGCATATATCTTTGTTTTAATATATTTTCCGATTTTTAGTTGTGTATGTTTAATTCTAATCGCATCTTCATCCATTTTAATAAAAAGGTTTTTTGCTGTATATATAGAACCACTTACACTAAAATGTATTTCATTATCTGAATATAGTGAAAGCTCCTTGTCGTAAGAAATTGTTACTGGTGTATTGGATTGTGTAAGTTCTACACCGTCATATGAGAACTTTAAAATATCTACATTTATAGAAGTTGAGAAATTTTTAACATCAACATTACCTGAAATAAAAGCACTACCAATATTTTCAAGAGATACATATGTAGTAGGTAGAGTAAGTTTTAATGTTTCTAAATCAAATGGAATGACAGCTTCATCTATAGTGAATGATTGCTTTTTATATTTCCAATGCGACTCTGTTACCGATATAGAGTCTTGCTCTGGAGATATATTATATGTAGCACTAAGAATTGATTCATTAGAATCATAAAGAAGATCCTGGAGTTTTACACTTCTAAAGTTAAAACCAATTTTACCTACCTGTTTAGAAGCATTATAGGAGACATTAACATCTGCTATTGCAATATCTTTATATGTAGCTAACATACTAGGTATAGTAACATCGTAGTTATCAAGTTTTATTGTTGCATCATATATATTTATATTTAAACCAAGGTAATCAAAGTTTGCTTTTTTAGTATAGAATTTACCTTGTGCATCTATTTTTATTGTCTGTAGGGCAACTTCTATTTTTAAGTCTGTGCAAACAGTTCCACTGTTTTGCAAGAAGGGGAGTTTTATTTTGTAGATGTCAAGTATATGTAGCATATCTTTGTTAAGTTGTGCATCAAAAAGTAAAAAGAGTGTTAAGAGTTCTTCTTTTTTTGTAAAATCAATTTTAAGCCAACTTTTTCCAAGTGGCATATTGTATGAACTCGCCTTTTTTGGACGAATATATAAAATACCATTTTTAAATTCCAACTCTGTTTTTGCTGTATTAATAGCATCTAAATTTTTATTATAGGTATATACTAAGTCATTAACATCTGCTAAAATATGTATATTTTTATAAGCATTATTAATGTCATTGAAGTCTATGTATCCGCTAATATTATGTATTGTGACTGTTGAGTAAACTAATGCATCATAAGCCCAAAGCATCACCTCTTTTGGGAGTTGAGCAAGGCTTATAAGGTATTTGTAATCTGTCACATCTTTAGTACTTTGTAACTTATAAAAGATATCCTGAGTATTGAGTAAACCATATAATGTAAATGCAGCTTCTTCTTGAATAGTTAAATTTACATTCGAATAAAGTTGTAACTTTTTTGTATCATAAAATAATTTTCCATTGGCACTAATATTATGTTTAATGTCTTGAAATTTTTCTATATTAATTTGTAAGATTTCTTTTTTTAGTGTTAAAGCAAGTTTAAGCTTAAATGAATCGGAGGATGCAAGAACAAAACCATCTTCTCCATCTAAATACTTAAAAGAGGCAGATATATCATTATATTTTATATTTTCTATGATTATCGAATTAAACCAATTTCTTGTGTGCGATAATTTTTTTAAAGTATTATTTATCTCTTTGTAGTCAAAAGAATTCTCTTTACCACTTTGGCTAGTAATAATTTGAATGTCTTTAAGCGAAACATCTAGTTTTTCATCCCATTTAATGTATAATTGCTTAATATGAATATTTGGTAGTGTGATTTCCTCTAATAATAAACCATTTTGAAGTACAAGAAATAGAGAAAAGAGTATAGAAGATATGAAGAGAAACAAACTAACAATAGTAAAATATGTTTTTGAAATAATATTAATAATTATATTGTCATTCATGTACTACCTAAATAAGCCGATTGAAACACCTAAGGTACTCTATATACAACAGGGTTCTATTAATAAGATTATAGCACAATTAAGTGATAATGGTTATGATGTTAATAAACTCGATTCGCTTTTTTTACGACTTATAGGCTCTCCTCAAAGTGGGTGGATAAATATGGGAACTACTCTTAATACAAAAGCAGATTTCCTTTATAAATTATCTCATGCTAAAGCTGCAATTCAAAATATAACACTTATCCCAGGCGAGACAACATATATATTTTTACGCCAATTAGCCACTCATCTTAACTTAGATATAAAACTACTAGAAAATGAGTTTTATCGTTTAGCTGTTATAAAAGAAGGAGTTTTTGTACCCGATACATATAGTATTCCAAGAGGCATAACAGAGAAAGCACTTATTAAACTGCTACTAAAAGTATCACTTGTGAAAATGAAAGCCTTCTCAATTAAGGTTTTCGGTACATATAATGAAACAAAATGGTTTCATTATGTAGCAATTGCTTCTATAATTCAAAAAGAATCTGCAAATGTCATTGAAATGCCTATAGTAAGTTCTGTAGTCTATAACAGAATTAAAAAGGGAATGAAACTTCAGATGGATGGATCTCTAAATTATGGAAAATATTCACACCTGAAAGTAACACCATATAGGATTAGAAATGACAAATCATTTTATAATACATACCTATATGACGGGGTTCCTAAGCTACCTGTATGTAATGTTTCTTTCTCGGCTATTCAAGCTGCAATATTCCCCCAAAAGAGTAATTATCTCTATTTTATGAAAAATAAAAAAGGTTCTCACGATTTTACACGTCACTATTCTACACATTTACATAACATAAGACGTGCTACAAAATGAAACAAAAGATAAATTAAACCAAATATTTATAGCTGCAACACAAATATTTCCCTACTTGTGTTATTATTTAAATCGTAAAATCCATGAAGTCTTATTCATGAGATAAAATATTATTCACAAGGACACTATATGTCAAAAATTATTTGGTCTAAAATCGATGAAGCTCCGGCTTTAGCAACTTACTCTTTATTACCTATCGTTAATGCTTTCACGAAAGCTGCAGGTGTAGATGTTGTAACTAGTGATATTTCACTAGCGGGACGTGTTCTTTCTGCAATGGGTCTTGCTCCAGACGAACTTTCTAAGTTAGGTGAAGTTGTACTTCAAGCTGATGGTAACATCATCAAGCTTCCAAACATTTCTGCTTCTGTTGGTCAACTTAAAGAGTGTATTGCTGAGCTTCAAGGTCAAGGTCATAAAATTCCTGATTATCCTGAGAATCCAGTAAATGATGTTGAAAAAGCTACACAAGTAAAGTATTCAGCTTGTTTAGGATCAGCAGTTAATCCTGTTCTTCGTGAAGGTAACTCAGACAGACGTGCAGCTAAAGCTGTTAAAAAGTTTGCTCAAAATCATCCACACCGTCTTAAAGCATTTTCAGAAAATTCCAAATCTTATGTTGCACATATGGCGGGGAATGGTGATTTTTATGGTAATGAGAAATCAGTAACTATAGCAAAAGCTCAAAAAGTTACAATTGCTTTGAATGGTAATACTTTAGCTACTATCGATGCACTTGATAAAGAAGTTTTAGATGGTACATATATGTCAGTTGCAAAACTAAAAATATTTATCGCTAAAACTATTGAAGATGCTAAGAAAAATGGTGTTTTATGGTCTATCCACCTTAAAGCAACAATGATGAAAATTTCTGATCCTATTATGTTCGGTCATGCATTCACAGTTTTCTTTGCTCCAGTATTTGAAAAATATGCAGATACTTTTGCAGAGCTAAATGTTAATCCTAATCAAGGTATGAGTGATTTAGAACTTAAAATCGCTGGTCATGCACAAGAAGCTGAAATCAAAGCAGCATTTCAAGCTATTGTAGAGTCTGATAATCCAGAAATCGCTATGGTTGATTCTGATAAGGGTACTACAAACTTTAATGCATCAAATGATGTTATTATTGATGCTTCTATGCCAGTTGTTGTTCGTGAAGGTGGAAAGCAGTGGAACCGTAAAGGTGACGCGGTAGAGTGTGTTGCAGTTATTCCTGATGCTACATATGGTATGTTTTACGATGAAATGGTAGCTGACTGTGTTAAAAATGGTCAATATGATGTAACAACTATGGGTTCAGTTGCGAATGTTGGTCTTATGGCTCAAAAAGCTGAAGAGTATGGTTCTCACCCAACAACTTTTGAATTAGCTGAAGCTGGTAAAGTTACTGTTATTGCTGAAGATGGTACAGAGTTAATGACATTTGATTGTGAAAAAGGTGATATCTGGAGAATGTCTCGTGCTAAAGATATTCCAATTAAAGATTGGGTAAGACTAGCCGTTGAACGTGGTCAAATTGAAAAAGTGCCTGTTATCTTTTGGTTAGATGAAACAAGAGCTCACGATGCACAGATGATTGAAAAAGTTAATACTTATCTTAAAGATTTAGATACAGATGGTGTAGATATTCAAATAATGGAAATTGCTACTGCAACTAAATTTACAAATGCACGTGTACGTGAAGGTAAAAACACTATTGCTGTAACAGGAAATGTATTAAGAGATTATCTTACAGATATGTACCCAATCCTAGAGCTTGGAACATCCGCAAAAATGCTTTCTATCGTTCCTTTACTTGCTGGTGGTGGTCTATATGAGACTGGTGCTGGTGGTTCTGCTCCTAAGCATGTTGAGCAATTCTTAAAAGAGGGTCACCTTCGTTGGGATTCCCTTGGTGAATTTTTAGCACTTGCTGAGTCTTTAAGATTTTTAGGTATTAAAAATTCTGATTCTAAATTATCTGCATTAACTGCTGCATTAGATGTTGCGAATGATGGTTACTTAGGTAACAATAAAGCACCTTCTCGTAAAGCTGGCGAGCCAGATAACAAAGCTTCTCACTTTTTCGTAGCTCAATACTGGGCAAAAGCACTTTCAGAGGGTGAAAATGCAGAATTAGCAGCTAAGTTCGCTCCTGTTGCAGCAGCACTTACTGAAAATGAAGCAAAAATTATGCAAGAGTTACTTTCAGTTGAAGGTAAAGCTCAAGACATTGGTGGTTACTATAACCCAGATGAAGCAAAAGCTGAAAAAGCGATGCGTCCATCTGCAACTTTAAATGCTATTATTGACGCTATTTAATTAGAATCTTTACTGCAAACTTTTAATACCTGCATTTTAACGCAGGTATTAGATAACTTTTCGTTTTTAGCTAAAATATGTACTTAGCTAAAAATCAAAAGTTAAAAAATTAACTCAAAGGTATTTATATGGCAAGCAAAGTAACAGTCATTGGAACGGGTAATTTTGGATCTACTGTAGCATTTATACTGGCTATGCGTGGATCATGTCATGAAGTTATACTTCGTGGTAGAAACATCGATGTAGCTAAGGGTAAAGCACTAGACATGTCTCAAGCTGCTAATGCTGCTCGTGAGCATACTATTGTAAGAGCTGCTGAGGGTCCAGAGGATATGGCCAATAGTGAAATAGTTGTTATTACAGCAGGTGCTCCTCGAACCCCAGGTATGAGCAGGGATGATCTACTTGTTAAAAATGCAGAGATTGTTAAAACATATGCATTAGAGATTAAAGAGCATGCTCCTAATGCAATTGTAGTTGTTGTAAGTAATCCTCTTGATGTTATGACGTATGTTGCACTTAAATATACAGGCTTTCCAAGAGCGAGAGTTCTTGGTATGGCGGGTATTTTAGATGCTGCCCGTATGGCTCACTTTATATATGAAAAACTAGGTTATGGGGCAGGGCAGATTCGTGCTACTGTTATGGGTGGTCATGGTGATACTATGGTTCCTCTTCCTAAGTTTACAACGGTAGCTGGTGTGCCAATTGACGATTTACTTGACTCTGAAGAGATTGGTGAGATTGTTAAAAAGACTAGAAATGGTGGTGCTCAAATTGTCAATCTTTTAGGTGATGGTTCAGCGTATTATGCTCCTGCAAAATCAACTGCTGTAATGGTTGATGCAATACTTAAAGATACTAAACAGATTCATTCTTGTGCTGTTATGCTTCAAGATGACTATGGATACTCTGATATGGTGAGTGGTGTTCCTGTTATGATTGGTGCAGGTGGTGCAGAACAAGTAATCGAGATGACGCTTAAAACTCTTCAAAAAACTAGATTTAAGAACTCAGTAGCATCAGTTCAAGAGATGGTTGATGCTCTTTATTCTAATGGTTTTTTTGATGATTTAAAAGAGAAGAAAAAAGGTGAGAAGAAATAATGAAAAGTAGAAAAGTTGGAATTGTAGGAGCAGGTGCTGTTGGAGCAACCGCTGCATATACTTTAAGTATGATGGGTACTTGTCATGAAATTGTTCTTTTTGACATTGCCCAAGGTGTAGCAAAAGGTAAGGCTATAGATATGGCTCAAGCTTCTTACTACTCTGGACAAGGTACTATTATCACTGCAGCAGAAAATGCCAGTGATATTAAGAACTGTGATATTGTTGTTATTACTGCAGGTGTTCCTCGGAAAGGTGATATGACAAGAGAAGATCTTCTTATGATAAATGCAAAGATAACTAAACAAGTTGTTGAAAATATCAAAGAGAATTCTCCTGATGCCATAATTATTTGTGTTTCGAATCCTTTAGATGTTATGACATATGTCACAAAACAGATTACCGGTTGGGATTCTAATCGTATAATTGGTTTAGCTGGTGCACTTGATGGTTCACGTATGGCATATCAAATATCTAAATTAACTGGTTATGCTTCAAATCAAACAGGTTCTTTAGTTATTGGTGATCATGGTGAAAATATGATTCCACTTCCTCAGAAAGTTTCAGTAGGAGATATTCCCCTTACTGAACTTGTTTCAAAAGAAGATATGGAAAATATCATTGCTAGAACTAAAAATGGTGGTGCTGAGATAGTTAAACATCTTGGAACTTCTGGTTATTATGGACCAGGACGTGCAATCGCACATATGGTAGAAGCTATTTTAAATGATTCTAAAGCTATTGTATCTTGTTGTACGTTATTAAATGGTGAATATGGTTACTCTGATATTGCAGTTGGAGTTCCTGTCGTCTTAGGTGCAAAAGGTGTAGAAAAGATCATCGAGTTAGAATTAGATGAACAAACGAAAGAAAAATTTGCAGTTTCAGTTAAATCTATAGAAGATGGTATTAATATACTAAAAGAAAATAATTTTTTTACAGGAGCGTAAATATATGAGTACAAGAATAGAAAAAGACACAATGGGACCAATTGAGGTTCCTGTAGATGCTTACTGGGCTGCACAAACTCAAAGAAGTATACAAAACTTTAAAATAGGTCAAGAAACTATGCCATACGAGATTACTCGTGCATTTTCTTACCTTAAAAAAGCAGTAGCTTTAGTCAACAAAGATCTTGGAAAACTAGATGCCAAGAAAGCAGAGGCTATTGCAGCCGCAGCTGATGATATGCTTGCTGGCAAACTTGATGGAAATTATCCACTTGTTGTATGGCAGACAGGTTCAGGTACACAGTCTAATATGAACAACAATGAAGTTCTTGCAAACCGTGCTACTGAAATTTTAGGTGGAGACTTTAGAGTAGAAAAACTTGTACACCCTAATGATGATGTTAATAAATCTCAATCTTCAAACGATACTTATCCTACAGCACTTCATGTAGCCTCTGTTATTGCCATGGAAACTCAAGTACTTCCTGCAATCGCAAAGTTAAAGAAGACATTAGCAGAAAAATCTGCTAAGTTTGAATCAGTTGTGAAAATTGGTCGTACTCACCTTCAAGATGCGACACCTATCACTCTTGGTCAAGAGATAAGTGGTTGGGTTGAGATGCTTAATAAATGTGAAAAAATGGCTAAAGATTCCTTAGAAGCAGTTCGTGAACTCGCTCTTGGTGGAACTGCTGTTGGAACAGGACTGAACGCTCACCCAGAACTTGGAAAACGTGTTGCTGATAAACTAAGTGAACTTACTGGTCATGATTTTATCACTGCTCCTAACAAGTTCCATGCTTTAACATCTCACGATGCTTTAGTGTATTCTCATGGAGCTCTTAAAGCTCTTGCTGCAGATATGATGAAGATAGCAAATGATGTTAGATGGTTAGCTTCAGGTCCTCGTTGTGGACTTGGCGAGATTGAGATTCCTGCAAATGAGCCAGGTTCTTCTATCATGCCAGGTAAAGTTAATCCTACTCAAGCTGAAGCTGTAACTATGGTTACATGTCAAGTATTTGGAAATGATGTAGCAATCTCAATGGGTGCCTCTCAAGGTAATTTTGAACTCAATGTTTACAAACCAGTTATTGCTTATAACTACTTACAGTCTTGCCGTTTACTTGCAGATTCTATTGTTAGCTTTAACGACCACTGTGCTGTTGGACTTGAGCCAGTTGCAGATAAAATAGATCATTTTTTACATGACTCACTTATGCTTGTGACTGCTCTTAATCCTTACGTTGGCTATGACAACGCAGCAAAAATTGCTAAAACTGCACATAAAAACAACTCTACTTTAAAAGAAACTGCCATTGAGCTTGGTCTTTTAACAGCAGAAGAATTTGACAAGTATGTAGTACCAGAGGATATGATTGCACCAAAGGCTTAGGCCCACATGCAATCTTAAAAACTTAACTTAAACCAAGGAGAATAAATGAATATACATGAATATCAAGCAAAACAGATTTTCAAAAAATATGGCGTACCAACACCTAAAGGTATAATGGTAGAAAGCGTTAAAGATGCTGTAAAAGCAGCAGAGCAATTAGGTGGCCCAGTATGGGTTGTTAAAGCTCAAATACATGCTGGTGGACGTGGACTTGGTGGTGGTGTTAAACTTGCTAAGTCTCTTGAAGAAGTTGAAGCACTTTCAAATGAAATCCTTGGAATGACTTTAGTTACTCACCAAACAACTGATGCAGGGAAACTTGTTCAAAAACTTTATATTGAAGATGGTGCAGATATTCAGTCTGAACTTTATCTTTCTGTTGTTTTAGATAGAAAACTAGAAATGCCTTTAATTATGGCTTCTACAGAAGGTGGAATGAATATTGAGGATGTTGCCCAAAATACTCCTGAAAAAATCATTACAATTCCAGTTGATCCAGCTATTGGTTTTCAAAGCTTTCACGGTCGTGAATTAGCATTTGGACTTGGTATCACAGATAAAGAAGAGCAAAAAAATATCATTAGATTTGCATCTAAACTTTTCAAGTTATATATGGAAAATGATGCAGAAATGATTGAAATCAATCCACTTGTCAAAACAGGTAAGGGTGAATTTATTGCACTTGATGGAAAAATGGGATTTGATAACTCAGCATTAGGTCGTCAACCAGAAATTGCTGCGATGAGAGATTTGACTGAAGAGGACGCTGATGAAGTTGAAGCTGCTAAATATGGTCTCTCTTATGTTGCACTTGATGGTGAAATTGGTTGTATGGTAAATGGTGCTGGTCTTGCGATGGGTACTATGGATACAATTAACTATATGGGTGGAACTCCAGCTAACTTTTTAGATGTTGGTGGTAGTGCGAATGCAGAGACTGTTGCTAAAGGTTTTGAGATTATTCTTAAAAACCCTAAAGTAAAAGCAATTTTTGTTAATATTTTTGGTGGTATCGTTCGTTGTGATCGTATTGCTAATGGTATTATTGAAGCGACTAAGATAACAGATGTTAATGTTCCTGTAATCGTACGTCTTGATGGAACAAATGCTCCTGAGGCAGCTGAAATTCTTAAAAATGCAAATATCTCTAACTTAATTGTTGGTAATGACTTAGGTGACGGTGCGGCTAAAGCCGTAGCTGCTGCGAAAGGAGAATAATTAAATATGTCAATTTTAGTAAATAAAGATACAAAAGTAATCGTTCAAGGTTTCACAGGAAAAGAGGGTTCTTTTCATGCTGAGCAGTGTATAGCTTATGGTACTAACATCGTTGGTGGTGTTACTCCAAACAAGGGTGGTCAAACTCATCTTGATAAACCAGTATTTAATACAGTAAATGAAGCTGTAAAAGCTACTGATGCTACAGTTTCTATGATTTTTGTACCACCTGCTTTTGTTGGTGATGCTGTAATGGAAGCTGCTGAAGCTGGGATTGAACTTGCTGTAATTATTACAGAGGGTGCTCCGGTTAAAGATATGCAAATGGCTAAAGCTCATGCAACTAAGCATGGTATGAAAACACTAGGGCCAAACTGTCCTGGTATTATTACGGCTGAAGAGTGTAAAATTGGAATCATGCCTGGTTCAATCTTTAAAAAGGGTAATGTTGGACTTATTTCTAAGTCTGGTACACTTACTTATGAAGGTGCTAACCAAGTTTGTAATGAAGGTTTTGGTATTACTACAGCTATTGGTATTGGTGGAGATCCAATTATTGGTCTTTCATATAACCAAATTTTACCAATGTTTGAAGCAGATCCAGAGACTGAAGCAATTGTAATGATTGGTGAAATTGGTGGAGATTTAGAGATTCAAGCTGCTAAACTTATTAAAGAGCAGATTACTAAACCTGTTGTTGCTTTTATTGCTGGTCAAACAGCACCTAAAGGTAAGACTATGGGGCATGCTGGTGCAATTGTTTCTGGTTCTGCTGGTACTGCAAAAGAAAAGATGGAAGCATTAGAAGCAGCTGGTGTTAAAGTAGTTGTTTCTCCAGCTGAAATTGGTAAAGCAATTGCGGAAGTTTTAGGTAAAAAATAGTCACTAATCTTGTGTGAGCACTCTTAAAGGTAACAGTTGTCGCGTTAAGAGTGCGTTAAGAGCACATTTTAGAGTAAAATTATAGAAACTTAGATACTCTTTTTCAATTAAAGAGTAATATACAAAGTAATTTGTATCTTAATAATTAGGAGAAAATATGGCAAGTCCAATGGTAAACCCTGGTGATCAACCAGTATGGGTAAATACGAGTAATTGTAAAGCATGTGATATATGTGTTTCAGTATGTCCTTCAGGTGTACTTGGTATGAAATATGAATCAACATCAACTCTTGGTGCAATGATTTCTATTGATAACCCAGAAGCTTGTATTGGATGTAATGAGTGTGAACTCACATGTCCAGATTTCGCAATTTATGTTGCTGATAAGCAAGAGTACAAAGCAGCAGGTTTTAGTTTTGCTAAACTTACTGACGATGCAAAAGAGCGTCAAGCGGCAATTATTGCAAACAATTATATGTCACTTAGTGAACAAGGAGTTAAATAATGGCGACTAGAGAAGTAATATCTACTGGTAATGAGCTAGCTGCAATTGCAGCAGTTGATGCTGGTTGTAAATTTTTTGGTGGATACCCACTAACACCATCTTCTGAAGTAATGCATGTTATTTCAGACCTTTTACCATCTATTGGTGGAGTGGCTATCCAGATGGAAGATGAAATTGCTGGTATCTGTTGTGTTATTGGTGCATCAATGGCTGGTGATCGTGCTCTAACTGCTACATCAGGTCCTGGTGTATCTCTTAAAGCTGAAAACTTAGGTCTTGCTCAAATGGCAGAAGTCCCTTTAGTTCTTATAAATGTTATGCGTGGTGGTCCTTCAACTGGTCTTCCAACTCGTGTATCTCAAGGTGATGTTCTTCAAGCTAAAAATCCATCTCATGGTGATTATAAATCAATTACTTTATGTGCTGGTTCTTTAGCTGAGTGTTATACTGAAACTGTAAGAGCTTTTAATCTTGCTGATAGATTTATGCAACCAGTTATTGTTTTACTTGATGAGACTATTGGTCACATGCATGGTAAAGCAGATATCCCAACTGCTGAAGATGTAAAGGCTGGAATCATTCCACGTAAATCATTTGATGGTCCTGCTGAAGAGTATTTTCCATATGAGTGTGAAGCAGATCAACCAGCAGTACTGAACCCTATGTTTGAAGGTTATAGATACCATTTTACAGGTCTTCACCATGATAAAAATGGTTTTCCAACTGAAGAGATTGAAACTTGTCGTAAACTAATCCAACGTTTAGAAGATAAAGTTGCAATGCACGAAGATGAAGTTGAGTCTTATGAAGAGTTTATGATGGATGATGCAGATGTAATGTTAATTGCTTATGGTTCTGTATCACTTGCTGCAAAAGAGACTATTCGTCATTTACGTGCAGAGGGTATTAAAGCTGGTCTGTTTAGACCAATCACTTTATGGCCATCACCAGCAAAGAAAATTAAAGAGTATACAGATAAAATAAAAAATGTTTTAGTTGTAGAGTTAAACATTGGTCAATATCATTCAGAAGTACAACGTGCTGCTGCAAGATTAGATATTGATGGATTATTTAAAGTAAACGGTAGAGCACTTTCTCCACATGAGATTGCTGCTAAAGTTAAGGAGTTATACTAATGGCATTTAATTATGATAAATATTTAAGATTAGAAAAAATGCCAACACTATGGTGTTGGGGTTGTGGTGACGGTGTTATTCTTAAAGCATTCGTGAGAGCTATTGACAAGATGGGTATAGACCAAGATGATATTTGTGTTGTTTCAGGAATTGGTTGTTCAGGAAGATTTTCTTCTTATGTAGACTTCAATACTGTTCATACTACTCATGGTCGTACAGTTGCTTATGCAACAGGTATTAAGCTTTCTCGTCCAGATAAACTTGTTGTTTGTGTTGCTGGTGATGGTGATGCACTTGCTATTGGTGGTAACCATACTATTCATGGTTGTAGAAGAAATATTGATATGACTATGATTATCATTAATAACTTTATTTATGGTCTTACAAACTCACAAACATCTCCAACTACTCCTCAGGGAATGTGGACTGTTTCTCAAAAAGCTGGTAATATTGACCCAACTTTTGATACTTGTAATTTGGCTATCGCTGCAGGTGCTTCTTTTGTAGCACGTGAAACTATGCTTGAGCCAAAGAAACTAGAAAAAGTTCTTATTAAAGCTATGCAACATAAAGGTTTCTCGATGATGGAAGTTCTTTCAAACTGTCATATTAATCTTGGTCGTAAAAATAAAATGCTTTCAGCTATGGCTAACCTTGAGTGGATCGATAGCATTACTGTTTCTAAGAAGAAATATGATGCAATGACTGAAGAAGAGCAATTAAACTTACTCCCACTTGGTGTTCTTAAGCAAGATTTAGAAGTTCGTGAGTATTGTGATATGTACAAAGACATTCAAGATGTTCATCAAGGTAAACGTGGCAAAATCACTCAAGATGACTTTGTTAAGAAAATATAAGGATATTAAGAATGAGCAATACTAAAACTTTAATGAGATTTACTGGTGTTGGTGGTCAAGGTGTTCTTCTTGCTGGTGAGATTTTTGCAGCTGCAAAAATTAAAACTGGTGGACATGGGCTTAAAACAGCAACATACACATCACAAGTCCGTGGTGGTCCAACTGTTGTTGATATTCAACTTGATGACGAAGAAATTTATTATCCGTATGCAAATGATGGTGAAATTGACTTTATGCTTTCAGTTGCACAGATGAGTTATGTACTTTTTAAAAATGCTGTGAAGCCTGGCGGAACAATTGTTGTTGATCCAAATCTTGTACATCCAACTGATGAAGATAGAAAAACATGGAATATTCATGAGATTCCTATTATTACAATAGCGAAAGAAGAGGTTGGAAATGTAATTACTCAATCTGTTGTTGCTCTTGCTATTGCTAATACTATGATGAATGCTATTGATAAGCAAGTGTTGATTGATACAATGCTTTCAAAAGTACCTAAAAAAGTTCATGAAGTAAATAAAATTGCTTATGAGCTTGGTGAAAAATATGCTAAAGAAGCTATGGCTTAATTAGTTCTATCTTAAAGGCTACTCTATTTTAGAGTAGCCTTTTTTTTCTTCTTATTTTTAATATTAAACAATATTTATTTCTATAGAATAAATAGTGTTCTATAGTTTGCTCGCACACCCTTAACAAGCTTTTTACAACATAATCCTCGCAAATCATGTAAAATTACTTCTATTGCAGCTATAAGGCTTAAGTTTATACTTTTATACTTTCCCAAAAAAACTCTACATGTTTTTCAAATTGAGTTGCAAGATTATTTGTTGAGAGTGAATCAAAACGCATAAGTGTAACTTGAAGTCTTAGATAGAATAGGGTGCTAAGAAACTCATATGATATCATCATAGGATCACTAGACTTTATTAAGTTGTTCTGCATCATTATAAAAAAAGCTTCTGAAAGAAGCTTTATATTTTTATCATGGAACTCTACTCTAAACTCTTCTCTCAAATCTCTGTTTTGCATCAGTTCAATCATAAGTAATCTAAACATATTCTCATTCGTTTTATCAAAGGTAAGCATCTTATACTGCATAGTAAATTTAGCTAAAAAAGGCTTCCCTCTAAGTGCTAAATCCTTTAACTCATTTGCATCAATAGAGAAGGGTGATGAGAATATATCCTTTGCCACTTCTAAAAAGATTTCCTCCTTATTTTTATAGTGATTATAGATAGCACTCTCTCTAATTCCAACAGCAGATGCTATTTTACGTACACTAGCACCCTTATATCCAAGCTCACTGAAGAGGGTAGTTGCTACTTTTAGTATCTTCTCTTTAGTTCCTGTCCTTTTTGTTATAGTCCCTGTAGTAGGCATAAATAGCTCCTTTAATATCAAGTGAACACTTGTTAACTAATAAAGTATTATATATGAACAGTTGTTAATATAAGCTTATGATAAAAGAACACTTGTTCATATATTGGTATCTTTAAATGAACGAGTGTTCATATCTAAAAAAAGCTCATTAAAAGTTTATTGCAGTACAATTTCACAGGTACAAAGATAGTTACTTGAGGTTAATCCCAAGAGGAAAGTCCGAGCTGCTCTAAGACAGTGTTCCATTTAACGAATGGCCGTAGTAATACGAGGGAAAGTGCAACAGAGATTAGACTTCTATCGTAAGGATAGTAAAGGTGAAAAGGTGTGTGTAAGAGACCACCAGTCTCTATAGCAATATAGAGAGCTTGTAAACCCAACATGGCAGCAAGAAACAGATGGTTAGCGTCTTAGAAGGCTATTGTTTCGCTAGAGGCACAACGTAAGATGTGCAGTAGATTAATAACTATCACTACAAAACTCGGCTTATTTGTACCTTTTTTATAAACTAAAGGTAAAACCACAATGAAAATAATCAATAAACTACTAATAACTTCACTTACACTGCTTATGGGAGCCTGTGCTTCACCAAACATACAGCAAGTAGGCGACTATACACTTCAGATACAACTAGATGAGAACAGAACTATTAAAGGCCACGGGGAGATAATACATAAGAGTAGGGTGAACCTTACTAATATTAATATATATCAAGATGTTTATGCAATGCAAGATGGCTTAATACTTACATACGAAGATGCTGTTGTAAGTACTGGTTATCAGTTTAGCTACGGTGTAAATAGAATGGTAGATATCATTTTTCCTGATTACAATACTAAAAGTATTAAGAACAAAGGTAACTTTTACTTTATTGAGCTTAGTAACTACACAGAGACTATATACTTAATACTAGAGAATATGAATAAAAAAAGATATAAACTTGTTTATGGTTTTAATAAAAAAACATTTGATGAACTTTTCGATACGATCATTAATAATAAAGACATAGTAATAGAGTCAAAGTTAAAAACTAAGAACACTAAGACTAGAGCTCACCCTCAAGACTATATAGAGAGTGGTTGGAACCAAAGAAACATAATTTTAGACGTTATACTTACTAAAGTAGGTGGTCAACTCTATCGTTAGTTTTTTCAAGAGAATTTACATTATGTTAACCAATATGGAATAAAGAGAGCTTATGAGCACAAAAGAACAACTAATTAAAGATATACAAAACCTTTTAAATAGCTATGAGAATGTCTCAGCTACAGAAATCAACCCAAACTTACTAGAGTTTATGGACGAAGTAACACTTAAACAGATTATAGGCTCTCTACTTGATCAAAAAGAGACACATGTAAGTGGCGATACAGAGTGGTTAGAGCAATTTAAATGCGATAAAATATAACTAACAATAAAAAATACTCATAACATTTAACAATATCACCCTCTTCTAACTCCCTTATAATAGGCATATACTAAAATAACAACTATATTTTTGTTTCTAACGGTTATTAATATTAACCTTTTTAGTGTATAATTCCGGCATAACAAATTAAAAACATAAGGATATATTATGGGTAACATAGATTTAATTCAATTAACAGAACAGACTAAAAAATTATCAGCAATGGTTGTTGAGGACGAAAAAGTAACAAATGAGCTTTTAAGCTCTACATTTAAGAACTTCTTTGCAAGTGTAGACTCTTGCTTTGATGGTGAATCAGCACTCAAACTTTACTTAGAAAACAAACCAGATGTTGTTTTTGTTGACATTATTATGTCAGGTATGGACGGTATTGAGCTTTCACGTAAAATTCGTGAGATCAACCCTACTCAGATTATTATTGTTATCTCTGCAAGTAATGATATTGAGAAGATTTCTGAATCAATAGAAGTTGGTGTAAACAGCTTTATTCAAAAACCTATAGATACTAAAAAAATCATTGAACTTCTTACAAATGTAACTGCAATGGTTTCTAAAAAGAAAAAAATAGAAACTAAAACATTCTCTATCTCTCTTCCTTTAGATATTTACGATACTGTAAATGAAAATGCTAAGGCAGAAAGTATTTCTAAGAATGCTGTAATCATTAGAGCACTTCGTTCTTTTTACGACTAGTCACTACAATAGCTAAGACTTTATGTTTTTTTAAGCATAAAGTCTCTATAATTTCGGCTCAACAAAATAAGTTGTAAAAATATAAAGAGTGGCCCCGTCGTCTAGCGGTTAGGATCCATGGTTTTCATCCATGTCACAGGAGTTCAATTCTCCTCGGGGTCACCACTCACACTTCATAAACAATCAAAAAACTAAACATACATTAATCAAATTTTAGATAAAATCACAAAAATTATTTTTAGGAATTTTAATGCTAAGATTTGCAT
>Ga0256826_1000237_pt1 | contig 31649 bp, 23 predicted proteins | sample CV79metaG_FD_185975 | JGI IMG/M metagenome (GOLD analysis project Ga0256826, IMG submission 185975) | Hydrothermal vent microbial communities from East Pacific Rise, Pacific Ocean - CV79 | ecosystem: Environmental > Aquatic > Marine > Hydrothermal vents | place: Pacific Ocean: East Pacific Rise...
AGTTTCATCTCTTTTAAAGCTTCCGTAGTTGCTTGAGTTGCTGAAAGAGTTGTAAAATATGGAATATTCTCACGAATCACAGTTTGACGAATTAATTTCGCATCAGTTTTACTCGCTCGATTATCGCTTGTATTAATTACAAGAGAAATATCACCGTTTTTCAATTTATCATCAATGTTTGGGCGACCCTCACTAATTTTCAGAACAGATTCACTGTCGATTCCATTCTCCTCAAAAAGTTTATGAGTTCCTGAAGTTGCCACGATTTTAAATCCTAAATTGATAAAGTCTCGAGCAATATCCAAAGAATCTGGTTTATCTAAATCATTTAATGAGATAAAAACCGTTCCGCTTTTTGGAATTCTATTTTGTGAAGCAAGTTGCGATTTAGCAAAAGATATAGCGAATGATTTTGAGATTCCCATAACTTCACCCGTCGATTTCATTTCAGGAGAAAGAATCAAATCTGCACCATCTAATTTATTAAATGGAAAAACAGCCTCTTTTACCGCAATATGATTTTTTAGTTTCGGTTTGAAAATTCCATTTGCAAATTCTACAACTTCATATTTATCATAGAATCTTAGTGAGCTTTCAAGTTCCTCACCCAACATTACACGAGTTGCAACTTTTGCTAAAGGAATTCCCGTAGTTTTTGAAACAAAAGGGACGGTTCGAGAAGCTCGAGGATTCACTTCAATTAGAAAAACCTCATCGCGGTAGATTGCATATTGAATATTCATCAATCCGATAACACCTAAACCTAAAGCGATTTTCTTAGTTGTTTCCTCAACCTCTTTAATCAATTCATCTGAAATTGAAACGGTTGGTAATGAACAAGCAGAATCTCCTGAATGAATTCCCGCCTCTTCAATATGTTGCATAATTCCGCCAAGATAGATATTTTTTCCGTCGCAAATTGCATCAACATCTAACTCAATAGCTCTATCTAAAAATTTATCAACTAAAACGGGAGCTTCTTTGCTAATTGAAACTTCATTGTTCATATAATCTTCAAGCTCTTTCTGATTATAAACGATTCGCATTGAACGACCACCTAAAACATAAGATGGACGAACGAGAACAGGGTAACCGATTCTATCAGCGATTTTATAGGCTTCATTTTTTTCAGTTGCCGTTCCATTTTCAGGCTGTTTTAGATTTAAACTCTCTAAGAAAGTTGAAAATTTTTCTCTATCCTCTGCCATATCGATAACTTCAGCGGAAGTCCCAGCAATATTTGCCTTATATTCAGTTAAAGCATTTGCTAATTTTAAAGGAGTTTGTCCTCCAAAATGAACGATGATTCCGTCGGGTTTTTCTCGGTCGATAACTGCGGAAACGTGCTCAAAATCGATAGGTTCAAAATATAGTTTATCGCTTGTGTCGTAATCTGTTGAAACTGTTTCAGGATTACAGTTATACATAATTGACTCAACTCCCATATCTTTTAGAGCAAAACTTGAATGAACACAACAATAATCAAATTCGATTCCTTGCCCAATTCTGTTTGGACCACCACCTAAAATTAGAACTCTCTTTTTATCTTTTGGAACTTCTTGATGAGGTTGTAACTGATTTTTTTCGATTGTAGAATAGAGGTAAGGGGTTAAAGCTTCAAACTCGGCTGAACAGGTATCAACTTCATTATATTGATGAATAATACCGAATTTTTTTCGACCATCTCTAATTTCAGTTTCAGTGAAATTTGTTAAAGTTGCAATTCTCTTATCTGAAAAGCCCATCGATTTTGCTTCTCTTAAAAGTTGAGAGTTTTCTAAAATTGATTTATCTAAACCGTTCTCAAATTTTACAATCTCTTCAATATGGTAAAGATACCATCTATCAATTTTTGAAATTTCAAAAACCTCATCGACGGATAATCCTCGTCGGAAAGCTTCCGCAACATATAAAATTCTGATTTCATTTGGTCGTCGGAGGTCGTGGATAATTTCTTCATCAGTTCCCTCAACATTATCAAAACCGCTTAATCCCGTTTCAAGAGAATATAGAGCTTTTTGAACAGATTCTTTGAAAGTTCTACCGATTGCCATAATTTCGCCAACCGATTTCATAGCAGTTCCTAAAGTGCTTGTAGCTTCTGGAAATTTCTCAAAAGTGAATCGTGGGATTTTTGTAACAACATAATCGATAACAGGTTCAAAAGATGCTGGAGTTCCCGTGATGTCATTTGTGATTTCATCAAGAGTAAAACCGACTGCTAAAAGTGTAGCAACTTTTGCAATTGGGTAACCCGTAGCTTTTGAAGCTAAAGCGGAACTTCTTGAAACTCTTGGATTCATTTCAATAATTGTCATTCGTCCGTCTGCAGGATTTATCGCAAATTGAACATTGCTCCCGCCCGTATCAACTCCAATTTCTCGTAAAACGGCAAAAGAGGTATTTCTCATATGTTGATACTCTTTATCTGTTAAAGTTAAGGCAGGTGCAATTGTGATTGAGTCGCCAGTATGAACTCCCATCGGGTCAAAGTTTTCAATTGAACAAACAATAATACAGTTATCTTCACGGTCTCGGATAACTTCCATTTCGTACTCTTTCCAACCTAAAAGAGATTCTTCAACTAAAATCTCATTAATTGGAGATGCACTAATTCCTTTTTGAACAATCTCTTTATATTCATCAATATTATAGGCAACTCCTGAACCGCCACCCGCTAAAGTGAAAGATGCCCGAATAATCATAGGAAAATTTATCGATTTTGTAATTTCCATTGCATCATCAATATTATAGGCATAGGCAGATTTTGGTAGGTCGATTCCGATTTTCATCATCGCATCTTTGAAAAGTTTTCTATCTTCACCTTTTTTGATTGCTTCAGGATTTGCACCTAGAAATTCGATACCTTTTAGCATTCCTTTGTCGTGCATACTCATTGCCACATTTAAAGCAGTCTGCCCACCCATCGTTGGTAGGATTGCATCAACTTTTTCTTTTTCAATAATATCAGCAATCACTTTTTCATCGATTGGCTCAATATAAGTTCGGTCGGCAAATTCTGGGTCGGTCATAATGGTTGCAGGATTTGAATTAACTAAAACCACTCGATAACCTAAATCTTTTAAAGTTTTTACAGCTTGAGTTCCTGAATAGTCAAATTCGGAAGCTTGTCCAATTACAATCGGTCCTGACCCGATTAGTAAAATTGTTTTTATATCTTTTCTTTTTGGCATTTTAAAATCTTTTTAAAAGATATTATATAGTAAAGATTTAAAATTGAATAGCTAGATTGTCGTTTATGGGTCTGACCTAATTTTTTAGCTCTTCAAATATTTCTAAAACTCTATTTAGTCAGTCCCGTAAAATTATGTTAATATTATCTTTTTTAATTTAAAAAGGTAAAAAATGAATAGAATTAAAATCTCATACATTGGGGATAAACCTACAATCTCAACAAATGGAATATATTTTAATCACTCAAAACCTGATAAATATATTTATCTACAATCAATCACTCATATTCTGAATATTTTAAATAATGTTACCACAACAACACACAGTAAAAAAATTAAAGAGTTTAATTTAAGTCAAAAGCTGTCAGATTCTCAAATCTTAGATTCTCTTTATAAAGTTTCGCCCGATTTTAATGAATTTTACACTGAAAATATTGATTCTTACGAGCGAAAGATAAAAGGTGAAGAGGAAGAAATTCGAGATAATTCAGCTTTATCAGAACTTGATAAAGAGATTCTGCAAAACAATTACAATCTGATTTTTGATTATAGAATTCAGAGAGCAAAAAATAAACTTGTTTATGAAGCTATGATAAATGGAGCTGTCAAAATTATTAAAGATAAACGAATTTCTTTAATCAAATCTCTTTTCACTCGAGAATTTTTCCATATTTTACAATCGCTAAAAACAACTTTAGAAAGAGAAAAAAATTCTCCTGAAATCTCTATACAATTTATTGATGAGCCAAATAAAGATGTTGAAATTGAGTTAAATATAAAATTTGCAAAGATTTAAATTAACTATTTCTTATGATGGCACGGCTTTTTTTGGGTCGCAATATCAGAAAGATAAACCCACAGTTATTGGAGAGTTTCAAAAAGCTCTTCACCATATTAATATTTCAGAAAAGATTTTAATGAGCGGACGAACTGATAAAGGTGTGCATTCCACGGGACAGGTTGCTCATTTAGATATTCCGCAATATTGGACTCTTGAAAATTTTTCCTATGCTTTACAAAATGCACTGCCAAAAACTATCTTAATTCGTAGAATAGAAAAAGTTGAGAATGATTTTCACTCCCGTTTTAGTGCAAAAAAAAGAGTTTATCGATATATATTTTCAACCTCATCAAATAATCCCTTTGAACATAAATTTGTCACTTTTATAAATAGTAAAAATTTTGATTTTTCAAAAATTCAGAATGCGATAAAAATATTTCAAGGGGTTTATGATTTTGAAAACTTTAAGAAAATAGGTTCAGATAATAGTTCAGATATTCGAAAAATTTTCAAAACTCAAGCTTACCAATTTCAGAAATATTATATTCTCAAATTTACAGCAAATAGCTTTCTCCGTTCTCAAGTTCGATTAATGGTCGGTGCTTTACTTGAAATTGGCTACGGAAATTTAGATATCCAAGAATTAGAAAAATTCTTAACTTATAAAAATAAAAAATGGAAAAAGATAGCTCCTCCAAATGGACTCTATTTAACAAAGGTAATTTATTAATGTTATATATTCACATTCCATTTTGTGATAGTAAATGTTTCTATTGTAGTTTTAATAGTTATACAAATCTTCATCACACTCAAAATCGTTATATTGATTCTCTCATTCAACAGTTTAAATTTGAAATTCAAAGATTCAAAATCTCAAAGTTTTCCACTATTTTTATTGGTGGCGGAACTCCATCAACTTTATCATCTCAAAATTTAGAAAAACTCTTTGCTACCTTGTCTCCATATATTACTGATAAAACAGAAATTACTATCGAGGCAAATCCAAATAGTGCATCTGAAGAATGGTTGAAAACTGCAAAAAAAGTTGGAATCAATAGAATTAGTTTTGGAGTTCAAAGTTTTGATAATGAAAAATTAAAATTTTTAGGACGAAATCACTCAAAAGATATGGCGATTCAATCCGTGAAAAATGCTTGTGAAATTGGTTTCAAGAATATTAATATTGACTTGATTTATGATACTGCAATGGATTCTCGAGAACTTTTAAATTCTGATATTGAAATTGCAGAAAGTTTGCCAATTTCTCATATTAGCTTATATAGTTTGACACTTGAAGAAAACACTCTTTTTGAAAACAGAAAAGATGTAAAAGTTGAAAACTTAGAAAATACAGAGTGGATAATTCAGAGAGTTTCTCAAAAATTCCCACAATATGAAATTTCAAATTTTGGTGAAGTTTCAAAACACAACTTTGGATATTGGGAGGGAAAAAACTATATCGGTTTAGGTAGTGGAGCTGTTGGATTTTTAAATAATCAAAGATTTTACCCACAAACTGATGTAGAGAAATATATTCAAAATCCGCTAGATATTCGGATTGAGGAGATTTCAGAAGATGACTTAAAATTTGAAAAAATATTCTTGGGTTTTCGTTCAAATGTCGGAGTCTCAAAATCAATTTTAAAGAAATCAGAAATTGAAAATGCTAACTTTCTTGTGAAAAAAAATATCTTAATTTTTAAAAATGATATTTTTTTCAATTCTAATTTTTTATTAGCCGATGAGGTAGCTTTGCAAATCTGGACAGATTAAATATAATCAGGTAAAACCCGAAGATGACATAATTGTCATTATCGGGCTTGACCCAATAATCTCTATTTAGTTACTTCCATCTCTTTTGCTAAACATTTGTAAAATTAGCTCTTTTTTAGTTTTAAGGTTTTTACAACAGATTTGTCTTTTTGGTAAAAATCAGGTTTATTTTTAAAGTCTCTTTCACCGTCTAAACCTTGCAGAATTTCATCAAGTTCATTTACACAAACTTCTCCTTTCATTCCTTTTGTTTCAGCTTTAATATTTCCATCTTCGTCAATATCAACTATAACATTAAATTCTTTCATTTTATAAATCCTTTTTTAATTCTTGAATAAAAATATCTGTTGGATAACCAGTAATATGCAAATCTCCATTATCATTAATATCTATTTGAATATCACTATTATTAAAATCCCATTTTTTTATATTGGAATTTAAATAGTAAATCTTCTGATTATTATTCTTTTTCTTATTATCAAATCTTCCAGCTACCAAAATATCTGTAAAGCTCAATAACTGTTTTTGGGACTCTGAAACTAATTCTGATTTTTCAAATCCTGTAAAAATTTGAATATCTAAATCTGTATTTGATTTTATCAAGTTTGCAAGTTCTGAAAGCTCTTTTGCTTGTAAAAAAGGTTCTCCACCTGTAAAAGTTACACCATCAATTTTATTTTTAAGAATATCTTGAAAAACCTCATCAGAACTTTTTAAAGTATTTTTTTCAAAACTCCAAGTCTCTTTATTCCAACAGCCAGAACAACCTAAATCACAACCTTGCAACCATAAGACATATCGAACTCCATTACCATTTACCAAATTAGCAGTATCAATATTATAAATATTGAGCATATTAATAAATTCGTTTTTGCAAAACTAACTGAATAGTGTTATCTTTCTTAATCTCTTTTTTAAGTTTGTAACCTTGTTTCTTAGCATTCTTGATAATCAAATCCGCTTTCTCTTCCCTAATTCTTAGCTTTTCAGCTTCAATTCGCTTTCGCTCTTTCTCTTCGGCAATTCGTCTTGCCTCTTCTTCTCTTTTGATTCGCTCAATTTCTTCCTGAATTTTTCTTTCTTCAGCTTCAATTCGTCTTCTTTCCAACTCTTGTCGCTTTCGCTCCTCTTCCTGTTTAAAAAGTTCAAGCCGTCTTAAATACTCCTGCTCAACTTTTTCCATTTCACGATTTTTTTCACTTTGACTGATTCTGTCATAGGCATCATACTGTTCAAATTTGAATTGGTTATTTTCAAAATAGATTCCATTTCTAAACTCTTGAATTGTCTCAATTGCAATTTTTTTATTTTCAATAAAAACAGTTCCTTTAACTCTAATAGTTTGACTCATTATTATCTCCTACAACAACTTTATAAGTTTTATCTTTATATCGATTTTTTAAATCATTTGCTTTTTCCAAATCATCATAATCTGCAATTTCCAAATAATATGTATCTGTGGTTTCCAAATAATATGTATCTGTGGTTTCAAAAAGAGTACCAACTTCTGGTAAAGCATATTTAGGAATTTGTGGAGAATTATAATTTTGAGATTTATTACCATTTTTCCCTAAATTATCCAATTCGCTTTTGTTAGGGCTATAAACAAATCTTGAATATTTATCTTCTAACTCTTTTTCAATTCTCTCAACTTCATTAGTTAAACGATGATTACTCTTTCTAAGTTTAGTTTGCTCTTGTAGATTATCTTGAATTACAGATTTCTCACTCTCTAAACTCTTTATTTTTTCTTCAATTTTAGAGATTTCATTATCTAAATTTTTACCTTTTTCTGTTATTTCAGAAATTAAACTATCTGAAATGTTAATTTCTTTTAATTTAGTTAATTCTGATAATGACTTTCCTAAGTCTTGTTCAGTTTTAGAAATCCTGTTTTTAGTAGCATAAATTTTAGAATCAATATCTTTCTGTTCAACTGTTATCTTTTGCAATTTCTGGTTCTGATTGTTGTTGCTGTTGTTTCTGTTTCTGTTGTTGCTCTTGTTTCTTTTGTTGTTCTTTTTTTTGCTCATTTGTAATTAACTCCTCTTTTTGTAATTTAAGTGTTTCTTCAAAACTACTAATGCTGGATTGACATATTGAAATGTCTTTTTTAGTTTTTTCAATATGATTAAGTTCGCTTTGACTCTCTTGTTTTTCTTTTCTTAGATTTTGAACCTTTTCTCCAAATTCATCTATTTGATTTTGTAAAGTATCTTTTTCTTTCGTTTTCTGTTCTAAATCAGAAAGTTTAAATTTATCATTTTTTAACTCATTTGATTTCTTAGCTAAAAGCTTTTCTTTAGCCTCTTTTTCCTTGAGCCATTTCTCTTCTGCCTCTTTTCGTTTTTTATCCTCTTTAAAATCTTGTTCAGATTCTATAATTCCAAAATAAAAATTCTGAAATTCATTCTGAAAAAAGTCTTGAACATCTATAATATTCATTATATGTAAATTCTTTTTTCTATACTCTTCAATCTGTTTCAAATTCTGTTTAGCTTTTCGATTTGCACCCAAAAAATTATATACAGATTTAATAAAACTAATAAAAGATGTCAGCTCATCGCTCTCTTTAACAATATAATTTAAATGATTTTCAAGAATATCTAAGTTTTTATGTAAAGTTTGAGTTAATCTGTCAAACTGACCATACAACTTCGATTTTTTAGCATTTTGAGGTTTAATTGGAGGTAGAACATTCCAGAAAAAATTAATTGAATTTATATAACTCTCTTTTTGAAAACTTTCAGGTTTAGTAGTTTCCATATCTTCAATTTTATCTGCTCTCATATCAGGTAAGTGGCGATTTGTAGAGTTTTCTATTCTGATACTATTTTCCCAATTTTCAACTTTTGGAATTATCTCTAAATTCAAATCAATATTTTGCTGTTGATATTTTTCTAATTCCCAACTATTAGTAATTTCTAGATTTCTATCAATTACAAAATTACCGATTTGAAATTGATTGTTACCAATTTTTAAAACATTGTTTAAATCATCGCTGAAATAATTTTCGTAAGATGAGATATCTAACTTATCTTCAAAACTCTTATTTCTTGGAATATATAATTTTCCAAGATTTTCTAAATCTCCAATATTTACAGTTTCTAACTCTCTTTGTTCAAAAGGAGGAAATGGAGATTCCGTAGGTTGGGATATATTATCTACTAACTTTTCCATTAAAGCACAATTCCAAAAATAGTATTTGAAAATAAAATCTAAATCCTTAACTTCCTGTTCAGAAAGAGAAAGAACAAAATTTCTATTTTGAGAAAGTGGATTTAAAAATAGATAAGCAATATTATCAATAATTATAAAATTATTATCCAAATCTCTAATTTCTCGTGCAATTATAGGTTTTCTTTTATCAAATCTTGCAAGAGTATTTGATGAGGTTGAAAAACTCTTAAAAATCATATAAATATTAACTTCTGGATTATTGTGTAAAGCATCAATAATTTGATTATCAAGATTTGAAGTTGAAGCAACTTTGACAGTTTTAGCATTTTGAATTTTAAAACTGATTTCTTGATAATCTGTAAGTTGGCTATTAGAACTATCTTCGATAAAATATTCTAATTCAGTATTTGAATAATCAACAGTTTGATTTAATTCAATAGGAATAATTCTACTCATTTTTTCTCCATTTTTTATATTGCTAAATCATTACTTGCTTGTAAAAGCCAGTAATATTTAGAATCTCGTCCAAATTGATTTAATATTCTTTGATAATTAAACTCTATGTCAAATTTTGTCAGTTTCGTTTTTGTATCTAAAATATTATTCCAAAGTTGCTCTAACTCATATTTTGAGATATATCTATTTTTACTTTCTACCTCATCTTTTAAAAGAGAAACTGCCCAAAGATTTGCATCTTCTTCTGTTTTTGGAATTACAGGAATATCAGTAAAATTGGCTTGAAATGTTCCATAATTTTTAATAGAAAAATTTTCTAAATCAAAAGAGAATTCAAAACTGTTTTTCGCTGAATCATTATGAATATGTTCAAAACTAACTTTTAACGAAAAATATTCTAAATCCCATTCAGAACCAAATAGTTGCTCAAAAGTAATTTCGTCCATATTTTCAGTTTTTCCATCTATTGAAAATTGCCATTTATTATTCTGAAAAACAATTGTCATTTTAGTAGAACCTGTTTTATCATATATAGCTTTATCTTTTTCAATATCTTCAACTCTAAAAGTTAGATTACCCTTGTTTTGTGCGATGTAAAGAAAATCAACATCTTGTTCTAAGTTTCCAACTTTATTAGGATAAGAAGATTGTCTTTGGATTTCTCTGTTTTTAAATACAAAAGGATAAGATTCATCATTTTCAAATATTTCTAACTCAAATTTTCCATACTCTTTTTCAGGAAATCCATTTTCAAGATTTTCAATATAGCCATTTTGTACAACTCTTAAATCGTATAATCTTTTTATAACATTTTTAATAGCTGATTCAGGCATTCCTCTACTTTCAAGTTCTGCTCTTAACTGATTTTCACTTTCAATATTTTCTAAAAGTTCAATATATGGAGATTTTCTAAAAAAATCAACCTCTCCAATAAATTCCATTTTATAAATATCTATCTGTTTAGTTAGTTCTATTTTCAATATTCACCTCCATCTTGTGCTAATTTTTTTAATTCTTCTGAACCTCTTTGATTTTTAAAGAACTCTCTATCTCCAACAATTACTCTTTGATATTTTGCTCTTGTTAAAGCTACATTTAATCGATTGATATTATCCATAAAACCAATAGTTTTTCCTCGTACCATACTTAAAAAAACTATATCAGCTTCCATTCCCTGAAATTTATCAACGGTATAAAGTAGAATATCTACACTATTTTTATGAAATCTTGACATTTTATTTGGTTGATTACAAAACTTTCTTAGACTTTCACGAATTAGAGTTTCTTGAGGTTTATAAAAAGTTAGTATTGCAATAGTCCAACTTTCTTCATCTCTGTTTTTAGGAGTTGATGAGGTAAATCTTAGAAACTTTTCAATCTCTCTGATAATTACATCAACCTCTTTTTTATGTCGTCTATCGTTCCGTTTATCGTTTTCAATTTTTGGAGTGTCAATCCAAACAGCTCGAGAACTATATTGATTATATTCCCAATCTCTATTTATAGTTCGTGCATTTTGTAAAGCTTGAATTCCATCAACTGTATAAAAATTCTCTCTTGAAAATTGTGAAATATCAGGGTGCATTCTATGTTGAGTTTTTAAAGTTTCGTGTCGTAATTGTAAATCTCTTCTGTCAAAACCATCTGTAATTGTTGTTTGATTTCTATGTTTCTCTCCATTTCCAACTTGAATAGATTCTAAAATAGATGGTAAAGTCATATTATAAATTCTTTCAACTGGATTGTTTTCAGATGCAGGTTTTAAGAGTTCATAAGTTTTTTCATAATATGAATTTGGGTTTTTTAACATTCTTCTTTCATAAACTCTAATCATTCTCCAAGCAATCTCTTCTGCCCAACTTTTATCTTTTAACATATCTTTAAAAAATTGTTGGTATTCAAAAATATTGTTTGTTTTTGAAAAGTTTTGATTAATTTGAGAATATTTTGGTAGTCGTCTTTTTTTCTTTAAATAGTTTTGTTGAAAGAAAAAACTATCATTTTCAATTTGATTTTTCAAAATTACAATATGAGTCTTTGGTAAAATATCTTTTTTGCTTTTCCAATTTTGAACTAAAATTAAATCACTTCCAAGCAACTTAAATTTATCAACCTCATCAGAATATGAAACGACTTTATTTAAATACGGACTATCCTCCCTTTGATTCCAAAAATATAAATATTCCTGAATTTTTCTCTCTTCATTTTGTGAAACTTCAACAATATAAGGATTTGGATTATTGTGTAAAGTTTCAAAAACTATTCTAATAGCTCTTTGAGTATCTTTATGAATTGAGATATTTAAATTATGGACAATATGAGATTGTTCAATAAACGGTGATAACTGTTTTATATCTCCAACAAGAACCCATTTTTTAGATAGCATTGCTGGAACTAAAAACTCTTGAAAAGTTGTTTTTGAAGATTCGTCAATTATCATATAATCAAACATCGGACTAAGAGGTAACTCGCTATTTCTACCTCTATCTTTTATTGGTGGAAATTGGTTTATTCCCATAGTTGTTCCGCAAACTAAATTAGAACTATCTAAAACCAGTTTTTGAGCCAACTCATTATCAAATCCCATTTTTTTAAATTGTTCAATTTTATTATCAATTTGCCAATGACTAATCGCCTCTCCAACACTCTGTTCTCTACCTATTCTTAAAGGTTCAACATTTTTATCCACATCATATTTAGAAATTCTTTCTAAAACATTATCGATAGCTACATGAGTTGAAGCTGACAGAAGAATTCTTTTGCCTCTTTTAGTAAGTTGTAGAATTAACTCTAAAATAGTTGTTGTTTTTCCACTTCCTGGAGGTCCTTCAAGAATTGTGAAATCGTGAGACAAAATTGCTTTTTTGACAAGCTCTCTTTGGTCAATCGTCCCATCGAAACTCTCATCTTTTAGAACATACCAATCTGTAATCTCTTCTATCTTTGGAACTTCCCATAATCTACTATTCTTTTTTTCAAAAAGCTTGACTAAATTTCTTTGAGCCTGAACTGGGCTTTTATTTAACATTAAGACAGCATCTCTTTGCCGTTTTAAGTTTGCAGTATCAACAACTATTTTAATAGGTTGATTTTTTTCAAGTATCTTAGGATTTTTCCAATCTTGTCTTAAAATCAGTATCTTATCTTCTGACCTTCGTTTTTTTATATCAAAACTGTTTCTTTTATCATTGCCTTGATAAATACTGCGAACCTCATCAGCGAAAAAATAATCTGAAATAGTTTTATCATCAATACTGTCATTGTCAATTAATTGGATAACAATATCGTTTTTGCTATTTGTTGAATTATGTTGTTTTTTCCAGCTGTATTCAAAACCATTTTCATCTTTTAGAATTGTATTCTCTGGAAGTAAATCACTTTTATATTCATTCCCAAAATTCTCACAAATATATTCATTTTCTCCATCAAAAAGCTTTTCAAAAGATGTTTTGTATTTTTCAATTTTAAGCTTTTTACTTTGAAAAGAAAGCTCTTTAATGTTTTGATTAGTTTTTAAAGTAACATTCCAACCAGCATTAACTATTTCTAAATTTGTAATTCTAAAATCTTGCTTTCCACTCTCTAAAATATTACCATTTTGTAACTCAAGAGCTTCAAGTTCATATTTAACTTCTTTATTGTTAATCTCAACAATTTCATTCTCTTTTGGCAAAATATCCAAACTTTTAAAAGTTAAAACATTATCTTGCATTTCAACCTCATCAAGATTGAATCTTTTAATTTCATCTTGTTCATCAAAAAGAATTCTATTTCTTTCCTCTTTTAAAATAGTTTCATCTTCTAAAATTACTCGAAAAACTGTTTTAGGTTTCTCAATTTTAAATTTACTGTATATAGGAGTAATTTTTAAAGAGTAGTTTGATTCAATCAGCTTCCAATCTATTTGATAAGAACCTTTTTGCTCTTCTGCCCGAATTGCTTCATTTAGAAAATTGTAATAAGGTTCAAGAGCCGATTTTGTTGTCATTCGGATAGCTTCTGCAAATCTATCATTATCCTGCAACACATTGTAATAAAATTCATCCCCAGCACTAAATCCTCGTGGTTTTTGTGAATTCCTATTCCGATTTTGCGAATATCTATTTTTTCTATATTTTTCAGCCAAAACTCTACTTTATAAATGGATTATGTTTTTCTTGTGAAAGTGTTGGAATTTTTACTTTCGGTTCTTCTAAAATTTCACTTTCATCACTTGAAGCAAATCTTGCACGAACTTTTGCCCAATCTCTTAAATCATTAATAGTTTCTCGCATAGTTTGAGAAAGAGGAACGGTTTTTTTAATCGCTTCTAAAATGTGTTCAGTTATCATTTCTGAATTTTCATTGTAAGCTATAAAAAGTGCTTCATTTACAGCTTCTTCAATTTCAGCTCCACTAAAACCTTTTGATTTATCTGATAATTGTTTTAAATCAAAATTATCACTTTCTCTATCTTTCTTCTCAATATGGATACTGAAAATAGTTTCTCTCTCTTTTTTAGATGGTAAATCAACAAAAAAGATTTCATCAAATCGACCTTTTCTTAAAAGTTCAGGAGGAAGTTGAGAAATATTATTAGCCGTAGCAATTACAAAAACTTCATTCTTTTTCTCTTGCATCCAAGTTAAAAGAGTTCCAAAAACTTTTGCACTTGTGCCACCATCTCCACCATTATTAATTCCACTTAAACCTTTTTCGATTTCATCAATCCATAAAATAGATGGTGAAATTGTTTCAGAAAGAGCTAATGCCTCTCTCATTCTGCTTTCACTCTCTCCAACTAAAGAACCGAAAACATTTCCTAAATCCAGTTTTAAAAGTGGTAGTTCCCACTCATTTGCGATTGTTTTAGAAACTAAACTTTTTCCACCTCCAGGGATACCTAAAAGCATAACTCCTTTTGGAGAAACTAATCCGAAAGCTTTTGCATCTTTTGAAAAAGCTTGACCCCGTTTTTCAAGCCAATCTTTCAGATTTTCCATTCCTCCGACTTCTTTAAAATCTCCTTGTGGGTGAAAATATTCTAAAATACCAGATTTTTTAATTATTTGTTCTTTTTCTTTAATAATTAGAGAAATCTCAAATTTTGTTAATCTATTTTTTTCAGCAATAATTTTACGATAAGTCCATTCAGCTTCCATAATAGATAAACCTTTTGAAGCAGAAACTATTTCAGCAATATCTTCTGAACTTGGTTTATTATCATAATCTAAATTATCGGTAGTTGCAATTAGAATAGATTCTATTGTTTCATCTTTTGGTAATTCTAATTCTAATAAAGGAATCTCTTTTTCGAACTCTTTTACCTTTATATTAAAAGGGGTTTGAATAATTAGAGTTTTTCTTAAATTGGGAGAAGTTCTACAAATTTCTCTGATATGTCTAATAATTCCAAAATTTTCATTAGTTAAAAATGGGTGAAAATCTTCTAAAATTAGAATTGAATTATTTGTATCAGTATCAGTTTTAAACCATTCTAATAAATCGGTTGGGTCATATTCATCTCGTTCGTCTGCAAAAACTCGTTCTTCAAAGTCCCATTTTTTTAAACCACTAACAGAACTCCAACTATATAAATCTATATTATTTTTATTTGCTATACCAACACAAAATCCATATAATCTTTGCCATTCATAAGTTATTATTTGAATTGCAGGTATATTTGCTTTGATGAGGTTTTCTAATTCATTATTAAAGTTCATTGGATTACATCACTTTCAAAATCTTTTTGATAATTGTATCCATAAATATATATATAAATGTATCCTATCGACTATAATTCTAGAATTTCCACCCCGAAATAAGTTCGGGGCGACATTTTACCTAGACCATATTTCTAAACAAAATCTAAAATTTCTTTTTCAAGTTCTGAAATATGAATTACTTTTTTATGGATTACCTCTTTTTCAAAAAGTTCATCAATTTGTTGTGGTATTTCAGTTCCTGTGACTTTTGAAACCTCATCGAGAGCTTCGCGGTCAGAAATAACTCTACCCGAAAACTCTGAACCAATATTCAAGGCTTGAATAATTGATGGAGAGAATTTTGTCCATTCCGCAGTTGAATATGCGATATTTGGAATGCTATTATTTTCTCTTAAAGTTTCGTGAGCTTTGATAACTGTCGCGGTGTGAGTATCCATCAAATAGCCCTTTTCAAAATAGTTTTCGACAGCCTCAAGACACTCTTCATCATTTGAAAAAGATGCTGAAAAAATATCTTGAATTTCAGAAAGTTCAGATTCTGAAAGTTGGTATTCACCATTTTTCTCTAAATTATCCATTAACTCTTTAGTTCGTTTAGCTCCAAAAAGAGTAAAAATCACTCGTTCAACATTTGAAGATTTCAAAATATCCATTGCAGGAGATTTTGTATTTACAACTTCTCGCCCAACAACTGAATATTTTCCAGTTTGAATCAATTCCGTCAAAACATTATTTTCATTTGAAGAAATTAATATCTTAGAAATTGGTAATCCCATCATTTTTGCATAGAATCCGCCTAAGGCATTACCAAAATTTCCACTCGGAACTGTAATATAAATTTCATCGCCAAATTTAATTTCATTAGCTCGAATAAGTTCAAAATAGCTATGAATATGGTAGATTGTTTGGAAAATGATTCTTCCAAAATTAACTGAATTGGCAGCGGAAAGTTTCACACTTTTTTTTGCTAACTCATTTTTGAAACTATCTGATTTTAGAAGATTTTTCAAAGAAGTTTGAGCATCATCAAAACTTCCATCGATTCCGATAACTTTTAGATTTTCACCATTTTCAGTAACCATTTGAAGTCGTTGAACATCTGAAGTTCCACCATCAGGATATAAACAAACTACTTTTATATTATCGCGATTTTTAAAAGTTTCCAAAGTTGCAGGTCCTGTATCTCCACTTGTCGCTGCCAAAATTAGATAATTTTCATTTTTTTCTTGAGCTAAAGCTGAAAGAACTTTACCAAAAGGTTGTAATGCCATATCTTTAAAAGCTCTAGTTGGCCCGTGATAAAGTTCAGAAATATATAAATTTCCGCCAACATTCACAACAGGAACTGGATTTTTTGAATCATCAAATTTATCATATAAAGATAGGGCTTCTTTCAAAACCTCATCAGAAATATCAATCTCAAAACTTTTCAGAATTGAGAAAGCTAAATCTTTATAGTTTAAATTTTGCAAACTTTGAAAATCTAAATTTGGTAAATGTTCTGGAATATATAAACCTCCAAAACTTGCACTTGGATTTAGTATTGCTTGAGAAAAGGAGACCTTTGAATCTCTACCTTTTTCATTCCCTCGAGTTTCTGTAAATTTCATTTATTATCCTTTCCAAAAATTATAACTTAAAAAGTGGCGACTAGCTAAATTTATGGGGCTGACTAAATATTAGATTATCTGGTCAAGCCTGATAATGACAATCGCTCGTCATCTTAGTTAATCCTAAATTTGTCCATATTTTAGAACTGAATATTTTCTTATTTAAAATTTAATAATATTTGTTATAATCCACTTTTTTAAACATTAAAAGGTAATAATGAAAAATATAGCAATATTATTTGATATTGAAAATATTCTAGGCGGATATAGTTTCAAATATCTGTACGACATATCTCTTAAAGATATAATCAAAGACTTACATCAAAAAGGTTATGAAAATATTGCAATCCAAAGAGCTTATGCAGATTGGAGTAATATTAAACTGAACTCAATAAAATGGGATATTGCAAAACTAGGAATTGAGCCAATTCAAATGTATGGTTTTTCAAAAGGTGCTACGAAAAATGCTTCCGATATTCAGTTGGTAATTGATGCTTTGGAGATTTTACATACAAAACCGTTTATTGAAACTTTTATAATTGTTTCAGGCGATGGAGGATTTACATCTTTAGCTAAAAAGCTAAGTGAGTATGGAAAAAAAGTTGTCGGTTTAGCTTTGAAGAATTCAACAAATGATATTTTCAAAAGTGTCTGCGATGAATTTATTTATATTGAAAAACTGAAAAAAGATGAAATTCCGCAAAGTGTCGTTTTAGATAATAATAAACTAATTCATATTAAAAATGACCCAATTCTTAAAGATATGGTTTTATCAATCAAACAAACTGATACTCAAAGTTTAGAAGTTGCGGTTGATAAAGTTCAGAAAATCTTACGATTTATTGAAGCCCACCATTCTGGAAAATATCTACTTTCAAGAGATGGAATGAATATCAGTATCTTTGCATCAGCACTTCACTATTCAATTAAAGATTTTAAATCGATTCGTTTTGGTTTTGTCAAACTTGTGGATTTCCTACGATATGTTTTAAAAGATACAAATTTCAAGCTTATTTATAAAGAGCCTAGTGAATTTCGTATTTTGAAAAAAAGTTCTGAACTTTACTCTTTTATGAATATTGAGCCTTTGTTTGAAAGTATTCCAACTCATAGTTTTGAAAACTATAAAACGATTTTATCTCATTCTCGCCCTACAATTTATATTCCTGAAAATAAAGATGAATTTTATTTAATTATTGAAAGACTTATTAGAAATCGAGAATACTATAACTTAATTAGTTTCGGCGAAATTATTGATTCCTTAATTAGTTTAGATATTGATGAAATCAAGTTGAATAAAACTATCCATCTTTTAATTAATACTGGAATTTTAGTCGGCGACCAATCTTCAATTATAATCAAAGAGCAAAACTTTAGTTTATCTATTTCTTCTATTGAACAGCTTTTGAGTAAAATTGAGAAAAATATTATCAATAAATTAACTTCAACTATTGAAACTCAAGAACTTCATTCAGATATTTTAAATGAAATTATGGATTATTTTCAGTAAAATATTAATTCAAAAAAATTGACATAAGATATTTTAAAGGATAATTTGATAGAATTCGGTTCTAACAAATTATCGGTCGCATAACTCAGTGGTAGAGTGCTACCTTGACATGGTAGTGGTCACAAGTTCAAATCTTGTTGCGACCACCACTCTTTATAAAATCAACATCGCATCACCGTAAGAATAAAATCTATATTTTTTCTCAACAGCTTCTTTATAAATTTTTTGCATCTCTTCAATTCCGATAAAAGATGAAACAAGCATTAAAAGTGTAGATTTTGGTAAATGAAAATTTGTCAAAAGATAATTTACTCGATGAGGTTTGCTTTCTGGGTGAAGAAAAATATCTGCCTCGCCTGAACTTTCGCCACTTTTTACAAAATATTCTACCGTTCTAGTTACCGTTGTTCCAACTGCTAATATTTTTGAATCTGAATTAATAATTTTTTGAGCTTTATCTGAAATTGAAAAAATCTCTTTATGCAATTTATGTTCTCGAATATCCGAAACATCAACGGGTTTAAAAGTTCCAGCTCCAACGTGCAAAGTCAAATATGCAGTTTGAAACTTTTTCTCAATCTTATTTAGCATATTTTCTGAAAAGTGCAATGAAGCGGTCGGAGAGGCGACAGCACCTTTTTCTTTAGCGAAAACTGTTTGGTAATCGACCTCATCGGCAAAGCTATCTTCTCTTGAAATATATGGAGGAAGTGGAATATGACCAATTTTATCAATTTCTGAAATCAATTCAGAGAAATTTAATTGTTTAGAATGCTTTGAAAAACTACCTACTCGACTACCATCTGAAATAAGTTCGGTAATTTCAAACTCTAAATTATTTTCAAAAAGTATTTTTGTACCAACTTTCACTCGACCTTTAATAAAAACAGAAATTTGAGAATTTCCTAAATCCCGATTTATCAAAATTTCAACTTTACCGCCACTCTCTTTTTTTCCAAAGATTCTAGCTTTGATAACTTTTGTATTATTGAAAATAATTGAGATATTTTCAGGCAAATATTTCAGAATCTCGCCAAAAGTTGTATGCTCTATTTTTTTTGATTCTCGAAAATATACTAAAAGTTTTGCACTCTCTTTTGGTTGAATTGGTTCTTTCGCAATCAGTGAATTATCAAATTGATAATCGTAGCTTTCAACTGAAAAAACATTCATCTAAATATCTTTCAAAGGTTGAGAAAGATGATAGCCTTGGAACATATCGATTCCTAATTCTAAACCTTTTTGGAAAACTTCTTCAGAATCTATGAACTCGCCGATAACTTCTGAATTTGTTGCTTTTGCCATATTTACAATCGATTGAGCGATGAGGTAGCTACTCTCTTTTTTTGCAATCTCTTTAATAATTGAACCATCAATTTTTAAATAGTCAGGTTTGATTTTTAGAATGTATGAGAAGTTTGAATATCCACTACCAAAATCATCAATCGCGATTTTAACTCCATATTTTCGGACAATATCTAAAAAGTCGATAATTTTTTGAAAGTCTTCAATCTCTTCACTTTCCAAAAGTTCAAGAGTTACATTTTCAGGTTTCGGGAAATCTTTAATTTTTTGTTCAACATATTTTGCAATTTCAGGATTTGTAATATCGTCGGCTGAAAGGTTGATGCTGAAAGATGTATCACGATTTCTAAATTTATCAAAGCCTTTATCTATTACAACTTTGGATATTTTAAAATAATCTCTACTCTGTTTTGAGTGGTCTAAAAAGAAATATGGGCTTAAATATTTGTCGCCATCTTTTAGTCTAACAAGAGATTCATATTTTACAATTTCACGATTTCTATTATAAATTGGCTGGTAGAAAAGAGTGAATTTATCATTTTTCAAACCATCTCGAATTTTTTTAGTTAAAGCAATATTTTTTTCGTGCAACTCTTTTGAAAGTAAGGATTCATTATAAATTACATACGGAACTTTTTTATTCTTAGCTTCGTGCAATGCAATATCAGATTTTGAAATTGAAGCATTTACTCCTGTTGAGATTCCAAAAGTAAAATCGATATTTACTTCAATATCTTGATTTATATCTTTTAAAGTGATATTTGAGAATTCTTCAAGAAAAGAATCAAGGAAACTAAGGTTTTTATGTTTGCATAAGATTGCAAATTCATCTGAACCAACTCGATAGATTTTTAAATCTTTATTTTTACTAAAAGTTACAAGTCTTTGGGCGACCTTAATTAAGACACTATTTCCAACTTTGCTTCCAAAAAAATCATTAATTTTAGAAAAATCATCAATATCTAAAAATGTCAAGGTTTCAAATTCATTTTTCTTAATATCAATTTCAAGCTCTCGGCGATTCGCCAGTTTAGTTAAACCATCAATATAGAAATTTTCTAAAATCTCTTGGTTCTTTTTGTCTAGACTATCTTTAACAGTAATTCCCATATTGACAATATGTTTAGTTAAAGTATCCAAATCATTAGTTGAATCTTTATCAATTTTTATATCATTCAGAATTTTAAAATCTTGTATAGAAATTTTACTTGCTAATTTTGATATTAATCTAATTTTTTTCATATTTGTATTTATATTCTTAAAAATAAATATATATATTAAAATAGATAAGACAAAAATTAGGGACAAATCTTGAAAGAGTTTATTGTGAAATTTTGAATGGATAGAATCCAAATTCTTAATTGCAACCATTCTATAATTTACATTACCTTGATAATCTTTAAAATAAAAAATATTTATCATATATTTACTATTTTCAAAATCTAATAAATAAAAATTTCTATTAAAATCTAAATGCTTAATTAACTTTTTATTTATGCTTTCTGTTTTAGATTCCACAAATGAAGTAATTTCTAAATTATCACTTACAAATTCTTTTAAATATCTATGTTCTGATTGATTTGCTAATAAATTATTTGTATTGTTTATAAACATTACAAAATCACTTGACGATTGTTGTATAAATAGTTTTGGGAAGCTTATAATTGACCGCCCAACCGATATAGAACCTAAAAGATTATTATCTTTATCCAAAATTGGCTCAACAGTTCTGATTCCGCTATACATTCGGCAAGTATGAAAATGACTACTTGATTTTTTATGTTTTAGAACCCAAGAAACATCTGGTCTCATTTGAATGAAATTTGTATTTGTGGGTTTTGAATTTCCAATATTTACAAAAGATTCTGTATTTGGTTTAAAAAAATGAACCTCATCTACTAAATTTTTCAAATTAAGAATTTTGTGCAGATTTGAGCATTCATCTTTTAGGTTTTGAGAGCTGTTCAAAATAAAACTTTTTCTTACAAGTTCGTTATCGGATAATGCTAAAGCAATTATTTTAATAACTCGTTTTTCATTTTCAAGTAAAGAATTAAATATATGATTATTATTTTCATAGTTGTTTTTTACATAGAGATTTATCTCATTTTTGAATTCATAGTTTTCAAAATATCCATAACCTAATATAATAGTTAAAATAATTAACACAAATTTGATATGTGCAGAGTAAATACGGTTCATTATTAGCTTTCCAATTTTTTATATAATTCTATCTAATTTTAATTAAAAATGATAATTTTAAGAGTTGTCTTCATTGTCGGAACTTGTCCGACAATATATAGTAATTTTTATCTTTTAAGATAAATTTATCAGTTCCAATAGTTGTTTTTCAGTGTCTCTAAATCTGACTTGCTCGTAAGGAGGCTGTTTCATAAACTCCTCCATAGCTTTTTTCTTGTCAATCGCTTCATCTAATTCTGCATCGCTACCTTTATTGTAAGCTCCAATTCTAATTAGAGTTTCATTCTCTTTCAAAAGTGCATATAGCTTTTTAAATTTTTGGGTGGCTTTTTGATGGTTTTCAGAAACAATATCGCTCATAACTCTTGAAGCAGAATTCAAAATATTAATTGGAGGGTAAATACCTTGGTCTGTGAATTCCCTACTCAAAACAATATGACCATCTAAAATTGAACGGCTTTGGTCAGCAATCGGGTCGCTCATATCATCGCCCTCAATTAGAACTGTGAAAAAAGCAGTTATCGAACCTTTGCCCTCCTCTTTACCCGCTCGTTCCATAAGTTGGGGAAGAAGTGAAAGTGAGCTTGGCGGGTATCCTTTTGAAGTGGGAGGTTCGCCTAAAGCTAAACCTATCTCTCTTTGAGCCATAGCAAAACGAGTTACACTATCCATAATGAAAAGAACATCGCGACCCTGATTTTTGAAATGCTCGGCAACACTCATTGCGGAAAATGCCCCATACTTTCTCATCAAAGCTGAATCATCACTTGTCGCCACGACGATAACAGTATTTTCAAGATTCCCACCTAGATTTTTATGGATAAATTCGGGAATCTCACGACCCCGCTCCCCAATCAAGGCTACAACTTTTATCGGAGCATCAGCCCCACGAACAACCATACCCATTAAAGTAGATTTTCCGACTCCACTTCCTGCAAAGATTCCAAGTTTTTGACCTTTTCCAACAGTAAGAAATCCGTCAATGGTTTTGATGCCGACAGAAAAAACCTCATCAATCATTCCTCTTTTCATAGCAGAAATTGGCGGTTTCATAACTGGGGCATCAACTAAATTACCTTGAATTTCTCCGTGGTCATCAATCGGTTTCATAAATGGATTTACAACTCGTCCTAAAAGTCCATCGCCAACTGGAATATTTAGACCGTTTGCATTTTTGTAGATTCTATCGCCGTTTTTAAAACCCTCGATAAAGCCGAAAGGGGTTACAGAAAATGCTTCTTTTGAAACTTCAGTAACCATTCCTAAAGTTGAAAGATTGATTTTATCAGCCCGAATTTCAACACTTTCCCCAACTCGGACTGACAGATTTTGACCAATAATTTTAGTTGAATCAATTTTCTGAATTTCTCCAAAAACTGGAGATAGGTCATCTTTACCTAAAGATTCTCTAATTTTTTTTAATAACATTTTTTACCTTATTTTTATAGAGATTAAAGCGATGAGGTTTGAAAGAAGCGAAATTATCCAAAAGCGAACAATAATTTTATTTTCGTGCCAATTTTTCATCTCAAAATGGTGATGAAGAGGAGCCATTAGAAAAACCCTTTTTTTCCTAGCTTTGTAACTTGAAACTTGAATAATTACACTTATCGCTTCCATCACAAAAACTGAACCGATAATAATTAAAAGAATCTCATTTTTTGTAACGACCGCCATATATCCGATAAAACCGCCGATTGCTAAACTTCCACTATCACCCATAAAAATTTCTGCGGGGTGAGAATTGAACCATAGAAAACCTGTCAAAGCCCCAACTAAAGCACTTGCAATAATTGATACTTCGCCAACTCCTTTTAGGTTTGGAATTAAAAGATAATCACTAAAAATTGCGTGTCCGCTTAAATATGCAAAAATTGCTAAAGTTACAACCGCAAAAATTGAGGGAACAGTTGCTAAACCATCTAAACCGTCTGTCAGATTTACCGCATTTGAAGAACTGATAGAAACTAAGATAAAGAAAGGGATAAATAAAATACCTAAATCTACTACGGGATTTTTAAAAAATGGCATATATAAATCTGTTGGAAAATTGTACAAATAGAGATATGTCCCAACTAGAATTGCAGCTATGATTTGAAAAAGTAGTTTTCCTTTTGCTGAAAGTCCTGCCTTATTATTTTTACCGCTAATCTTTTGCATATCGTCTTGAAACCCAATTCCCGCAAAGAAAATTAAAGTCAAAACTCCTCCAATTGCGAAAAAATTCGTTAAATCTAAAGAGATTAAAGATGCAAAAAGTGTGGCAGATAAAAAGATGATTCCGCCCATTGTCGGAACTTTATCTTTTCCCTTATGTTGTTCAACTAAATCATAAATTGGTTGTTCAAAATTTCTTGAAATTGCCCAACGAATAAACATCGGCATAAATATCATTGTAAAAACAAGGGAAAGAAAGAATGCAATTCCTGCTCTTACACTTATATATTGGAAAAAATTTATATCAAAACTTATGAAAAGTTCATATAGCATTTAGACTCTTTCTGATTTTTTAAAGAATCTTATCAAAAAGCAGACAGATTTTATATATGGATTAAGGGAGTTACTAAATAGTTTTTTTTCATTCATAATTTCATAGAGCCGATTTACCATCAAATCTTTTACGAAAGTTGTTGTATTATTTCAGAAAAAGGTTATTTATGGATTTCAACAACTTAGTCCAAAAATATGGCTCTCCTCTTTACATCTACAATTTCAATCACTTTGAAGAACAGTTTAAAAAATTAAAAGAAGTTTTTCGAGGTAAAAAATCGTTGATAGCTTTTGCGGTCAAATCAAACTCAAATCTCTCTGTTATCAAAAAGTTTGGCGAATTAGGTTCAGGTGCAGATTGTGTTTCAATCGGCGAAGTCAAACGGGCTTTAAAATCTGGAATCAAAAGCTATAACATTATTTTTAGTGGAGTTGGAAAATCAGATATTGAACTTGAAGAAGCTATTAATTTAGGAATTCTTTTTATAAATATTGAGTCTGAAGCGGAAATGAAAAGAATTGAAAAAATTGCTGAAAACCTAAAAGTTGTAGCTCGAATTTCAGTCAGAGTCAATCCGAATATTGACCCACAAACTCACCCTTACATTTCGACAGGATTACACGAAAATAAATTTGGGGTAGATATTGAAATGGCAAAAAGAATTTATATCTATGCTAAAAATTCACCTCATCTAAATCCTGTTGGAATCCATTTTCACATCGGTTCTCAATTAACGAAACTTGCCCCAATTACGGAAGCATCAGAAAAAATTGCAAATCTTGTCCGACATTTAAAAGTTCTAAAAATTGATATTAAATTTTTTGATATTGGCGGAGGCTTGGGAGTTGATTATGAAAATGAAACTCTTATCGAACCTTACGATTATGCTCAAGCGATTTTCTCAACTTTAAAAGGTTTAGATGTAACTATCGTTTTAGAACCTGGTAGATTTTTGACTGCAAATGGCGGATATTTTGTCTCTTCAGTTCTTTATGAAAAAAATAATGAGGGTAAAAGATTTGTAATTGTTGATGGAGCTATGAACGACTTGCTTCGACCAACTTTATATAATGCCTACCACAAAATCGACTTTATCACAGAATCTGAAAACTCTGAAACCTCAAAAGCTGATGTTGTTGGTCCAATTTGTGAAAGTGGAGATTTCTTTGGTAAAAATCGAGAAGTCCCGACAGATATTCAACACGGTGATTTGGTTGTTGTCAATTCTGCGGGTGCTTACGGTTTTGTTATGGCAAGTAATTATAATACACGAGGTCGAGTTTCTGAAATTGCTATCGAAAATGGCAAAGATAGAATTATTCGAGAGCGAGAAAGTTTTGAAAAAGTCATCGAACTTGAGGAAAAATTTCTTTAAAAATGGAAATTCGAGTTTATTATGAAGATACAGATATTAGCGGTTTTGTCTATCATTCCAATTATCTAAATTATTGCGAACGAGCAAGAAGTGAGATTTTTTTTCAAAAGGGAATCTCCCCAATATCTGGCAATTCTCATTTTGTTGTTAGCAAATTAAATGCTAACTTTATTTTATCTGCTAAATTTGGAGATATTCTAACTGTTCAAACTTCTGTTTTAGAAATTAAGAATTTTTCTGTAAAACTACAACAAACAATTTTTAGAGATGAGCGGAAAATTTTTCAGGCAGAAATTACCCTTGCTCACCTCATCGGAGAAAAACTTTCTAAAATTGATGAAAAAACAAAACTGATTTTTGCATAATAATAAGGGATTGACTAAATAGGATAAAGTAGAACTCTATGTCAAGTGCAAAGATAACGGGCTATTATCATATCTATTTAGTCAGTCCTAAAAATAAATATTCCCAACTATATATATTTAAAAGGAAAAAAATGAGTGAAGATACAATTATTTTAATGTTAGGAGCTTCTACACTTTTAGGAGCTTTAGGATTATTTGCTTTTATTTGGGGTTTAAAAACTGACCAATTTAATGATGCTGATAAAATGATGAATTCGGTGCTGTTTGATAATGATGAGGATTTACAAAGAATTGCAAAACATCAAGACAAGAAAAATAAAAAGGATAAAAGTTGAATATTTCAGATTTAACAAAAAAATCGATTCAAACCATTAGTAAAAATGGGGATTTAATAACTCCAATTCTATTTTTTGATACATTCTGCGGAGAAGCTCGACGAAATAGAATTATGGTTGAAGACTGCGAACTGATAAAAAACTATATTGAAAAACTAGATAAGGAGTTTCAGAAAGAGGCAAATCGCTACAATATTAGAAATATAAAAGAGTTCTTAAGCTACTTAACCTCATCGTTAAATCGAATGAATCAAAATCATTTAGCAAAAAGACATCACTCTCTTTTAGATTTAACAATTAAGATGTCTGAAGTTATTGGTGGAATAGATAATCAAAAGCTTGAGGATTTATCAGGGCGAACAAATGCTGTTTTGACTAGAGGTCACACTCCAGAAAATATTGATGAAATAAAAAGAGAGTGGGCAAAATTCAATATGAGCTACAAGCGAGAAATTAATCGTGAAAAGCTTGGTAAATATATTGCAATAGATATAAATGATGATTTGGATTCTATAATTGATAAAATTGTTCCAATTCTAGAAAAGACAGATAAAAAACAGACTCCGACAAACCCTAGAATTATAGATATTCTATTTAAATCTGTAACACCATCTTTAGCAAAATTGGAGGGTCGGGATACTGATAAATTATATAGAAATTTACGAGCGAATCCTGAAAAGATATTTGATGAGAATATTCAGACAAAAATCGAAAACCTTTACGATAAAAGAATTGAGATTGATAGAGGCGAAGAGACAAAGAGTATTCACAAAGCTTCAAGCTTAATAAATAATTTTGTCGATGAGGTAGAAAGTGAAAGTTCAAAACCTGAACATATTAATATAGTTAAAGAGTTAGATGAAATTTCAAAAGATGTTTCTCAAATCTCACAGGCTGAAAAAACTAGCGGTTTCTTAAATTCGCTTAGTAAAAAACTCAACGATATTGGTCAGAAAACATCAGGATTCTTTGGCAAATTCAAAGCTATTTCAAATCGGGTTAGCTCTTTTAAAGATAGTTTTCAAAAGCTTGAAAATGATATTTTACAATCTCGGCAAGATGTTGATAGGGATTTACTTACAAATCTAAGAAATAAAAAAGGGTTTGATACTGATTTACAAGAGATTGAAAAAGAGTTTCAAGATTTCCAAAAAGATTATTCTGTTGTTGTAATTGATATTGATGGGTTCAAAGCTATTGTTGAAAGATATGGAAATGATGCTGGAGATTTAATTTTAAGATATTTTTCTAAGATTCTTAAAGAATATATTTCAGTTGGAGATAGCACAGCAAGAGTCGGCGAGGATAAATTCATTGTTTCTTTACATAACCGCAACTTAACAAGCAGTTTAGATTTAATGCAAAAGTTCAAAGAAAAAGTAAAACATACTAAATTTGTTTATAAAAATAGTCGAGTTATTATTACTTTTAGTGCTGGGGTAACTTCTCGCCAAAATATTGATGATTTTCATAAACTTATTGACTCTGCAAATAAGATGATGAACGAAGCAAAAAAATTAGGTCGAGATAGAATTTATCCTGAATCTATATATTAGCAGAAAGGACTAAATAAATTGGAAAATATTCACAGCCAACATTATCCAAAATCCAATTTTATAGAATTTCAAAGGGTCTCTTTCCAAAAGTGGTGAGTCTTTAGAATAGATTGGTTCAACTTTATCAGAGTTTTCAATATCAAAAAGAACTTCAGAAAAATATTTGTAGCGAATTTCGGTATTTGAGTGAATCATTCTTAACACAACAATACTAAACCATTCGGGGACGGTGTCGTTTTGTTCAGAAACAGATATTGGCTTAGAATGGAAAGATGGAGTTTGAAATGGTTCAATTTCACCGTAAGGATATTTCTTAGTTAGCAATCTGTAAATTGTTACTCCCATTGAAAAAATTTCACTTTGTTCAGAAATAGCTGAACCTTTAAATCTTTCAGGAGCTAAATATGAAGGAGTTCCAGCTTTTGAATTGATAGAAAAAATCTCTACGATAGAACCATAATCGACAAGTCTAAAATCTCCATTTTTCAATCGAATCATATTATCAGGTTTAATATCGCCATTTACTAAATCAAGTTTCAGCAGATATTGACTAGAAAGCAGAAGAGTTTTTAGGATTTCTAAGGCTGAAACTGTATCAAAAGTACCTTTTTCATTGAGAATATTCTCAAGATTTTCACCATCAAAAATTTCCATAACATAATATCTATATATTCTATCTTCTGGAATAAATGCTTTTGGAAAGAAATCAGATTCAATTCTTCGTCCGTTCCAAGCTTCTCTGATAAATAGATTTAGGATTTCTTCAGAATCGATAGCTTCAATATCAGGAAATTTCAAAACAAAATCTTGACCATTTTCAGAAGCTAACCAAGTTCTACGATTTTGAATTAAAGGTTTTATTAAAGTAAATTTATCGATAGTTTCATTTTCTGAAAGGGATTCTGGAATTGTAAGAATTTGTCGTTTGCGAATTGCTACCTCATCATCTTTTATATATTTAACAACAATCGCAGAAGTGTCATCTCGCAGGTTTTCGTACATTTTATTATTTACATATTTCACAATTCCATTTGCCAAAAGAGGTATTTTTTCAATAATCTCATCTTCAGACATTTCTGTATATAAGCCGTCGCTACAAAGTAATATGTGGTCTTGCTCTTCAAGATTATTTTCAAAAATATATGGTTCGATTCTATCCGAGATTCCCACAACTTTTGTCAAAATATGAGTTTTATTTTTCTCATTAATAATATGGTCAGTTGAAAGTTGAAAAAGCTTTGTATCTCGCAAAAGATAAATTCTGCTATCACCAATATTTGCACCATAAAGACGATTTCCATCAATCACAATAATTGTTAAAGTTGTCAAAAATTCAGGTTTCTGATAATTCATTTGAGATTCTGAATACAAAATATTATTAATTGAGTTTGTAAATTGTTCAAGAGCTTGTGGAATTGTCCAAGCTTGAGGTTTCAACTTAAAATTATTTATAAAATATTCAACTGTTCGGCGAGATGCTTCCCGACCCTCTTTCGCACTTCCAACTCCATCACACAAAATTGCTACTGTAATATCATTGAAAGATTGAACCGCAAAATTATCATCGCTTAAAAGTTCAGCCCCTTTTGCTAATCCAAAAGCTGATGTTTTTAAATTTGATTTTTTTTCCATATTCTTAATTTCCTTTATTTATTTCTAAAATCTTAAACCTAAGACTGTAATATCATCGCTCTGTTTAAAGTCTGATTGAAAATATTCAAAATCTGAAATGATGTCAAATTTCTGTTCTGAAAATGATTTCTTAGAGTTGCTAAGGATTAAACTTTCAAATCTTGCTTTTCCATATCGAGAATCATTTTTACCCTCTTGGTCAATAATTCCATCGGTGCAAAGATATAGTTGAGTCCCCTTTTCAATTTTAATATCATATTCAGTATATTTCTGATTGATTTTTGTTCGCACAAAACCAACATTTTTTCTATCTGATTTTAATATTTCTAAATTTCCATCTTTGATAATATATAAAGGAGTTTTTGCACCTGCATATTTACAAATATTTTTCTCTTTATTAAAATATAAAATGCCTCCATCAAAACCAGCATTAGATTGAGAGCCTTTTTCCTGTTTCAACATTATCTTAATAGCTTGATTAAAGTATTCTAATATATTTGCAGGGCTTGGTTTGAGATGACCCGCACGAATTTCTCCAATGATTTGAGTTTCGATAGCTTTAACTAACATAGTTACAAAAGCACCAGGGACTCCGTGTCCTGCTCCGTCAATCACCATTATAATAATTTCATTTCCGCTATCTAGTTCAGACATAAAATATATATCTCCGCCAACTGTATCTTTAGGTTTCCAAAAAATAAAAAGTTCTTGAACATATCTGTCTGCAATTATTTTATCGGGTAAAAGAGCTTTTTGGATAAGGGAAGCAAATTTTATAGAATCTTGAATATTTTGGTGAGATTTTTCGATAACTTTATTTGCAAGGGATAAATCACAAGTTCTGTCTTCAATTTCCTGCTCTAAATTTGCTTTTAATTCTCCTATTTCTTGTAATTCTCTTCTTGAAATTCTCCAAAAATATAAACCTAATCCCATAAGAATTATTAAAATCACTACAAAAGAGATAATTGTATTTGCTAAGTATTCATTTAATATTTTATTTATATAATCTATTTTAACATCAACTCCGAGAATATATTTTGTTCCAGATTTTGTGGTTTTTGGGATAAAGACAGTTCGGAAAGTGCCCCATTTATCACTTGCTTCCTCATATACAATTTTATTATTTCTTAACACATTTTGTAAAAGTTCAGTTGCTTCATCGTAATAATCGAAATATGCAACAAAATTATTTTCTTCAAACTCTTCATCTGTCATACTCGATGAGGTAAAATAAACTTTGCCATCTTGCTGTTGAGTTAAAGTATAAACATACTCAACATCTTCAAGATTATTAGCAAATTTTGAAAGCATATAAATATTTCTCATATCTTCTGTGGAATTAATATCGCCTTTATTTATTGCACGATTATGGAAATCTTCTAAGAAGAGTAAATCTAGATTTAGAGCGGTGCTTTTAAGAACTTTATCAATATGTTTATAAAAAGTTTCTTTACATTGTGAATAACTTATATAAGCTCCTATCATCGAGCTTAATAGTAGCAAAAGTGCCATTGCAATAATAATTGTATTTTTAATATAATAGTTTCGTAATAATTTTTTAATCATAAAATTTCCTTTATTAAAATTTTAATCTAAGTGCAAAAGAGTAGAACTCTAATAGTAGCAAATTATGTTGTTTAATTAAATATTTTTGGTGGTTTTTCAAATCTTGAATCTTCATTACCTCCTGTTTGAAATATTTTATATTCTATCTAAAATTAATTCGATTATTAAATAAAATAATAATTTTAAATTCTCTAATATTATTTTATGATTAAGTTCAATATGTTAAGAACAGTTTTAAGTGAAGTTTGATATTCTACTATAAATTAAAAGAGAATCTATCTAAAAGATAGTTTGCTCAATTTTTTAAGGAGATAATATGGCATTAATGATAGCTCCAGAAAATACCCCTGTTTGGGTAGATGAAGCTAAATGTAAGGCTTGTGATATTTGTGTATCCACTTGTCCTGCTGGTGTTCTAAGTATGCATTACGATGTTACTTCAACTTTAGGAGCAATGGTTAAAGTTGATCATCCTGAGTCTTGTATCGGTTGTAATGATTGTGAATTAAAATGCCCTGATTTTGCTATTTATGTAGCTGACAAAAAGGCTGACACTTTTAAATTTGCAAAATTAACTGCTGAATCTAAAGAGCGACAAGAGAAAATTGTT
>Ga0256826_1000238_pt1 | contig 31623 bp, 30 predicted proteins | sample CV79metaG_FD_185975 | JGI IMG/M metagenome (GOLD analysis project Ga0256826, IMG submission 185975) | Hydrothermal vent microbial communities from East Pacific Rise, Pacific Ocean - CV79 | ecosystem: Environmental > Aquatic > Marine > Hydrothermal vents | place: Pacific Ocean: East Pacific Rise...
ACTTATACCTTATAACCGTAGTGGAAGAGCAACTTATTTTGGGCATATTGGAATTTATGGATTTTCTAAAAAAAGTCTTCATGAATTTTGCAACCTTCCAGATGCTCCAGTTGAAGATATAGAAGGTCTAGAACAACTACGAGCCATTCATCATCAAAAGAAGATAACAATGCTTAAAGTTGCTTCCACTGGATTTGGAATCGATACGAAAGAGGACTTGGAAAGAGCTATAGAGATTTTTCTATAGTTAGAGATATTTTGTGAGTTTAGTAAGAAAATTCAGAACTGACTTTACCCGAAATAACATTTCTCAAGATATTTCGGACTTCATCTCGAACTTGCTTATTTGAGACATCTATTCTTTGAGAAAATGATTTACCATTTTTAACACCAGTTATAACAACATTCCATGATCGTTTTTTATTTTTTGCTACTGGTTTTGTATACCCATTTGCAACATTTTGTATATCGTTAACACTATATTTTCTTCTTCTAAAAAAACCGGTTATTGGATTTAAAGTTATTATGTCTAAAAAAGTTCTTATTTGATCACGTGCAGGAATACTGACAATACCATTTTTTACACTCACCGGTGTATAGTTTATAACAAAGCCAACAAATGATAGTAAAATCAATCCAACCATATAACTACCTAACACATAATCTATAAAATCATCTGTTTGTACACTTGCTAAAACACCTATTAATAAATATCCAAATATTGCACCATAAAATAGTACTAAGAAGAATACGGTAAACCCTTTTTTAAAATCTCTAACATTCATTTATATAACCTTATAATAAGATTTATTTTTATAATATCATATTGCTTATGAAACCACAAAGTAATTTGATATACTTTGTATCATTAAAAGGATAATAATATGGCAAGTATAGTAGATAAACCAAAAGAATCAACACAAAGTGATCTCTTAGAAATAGAGAAATACACTAATGGCTTGATAAAATTTATCAACTCTTCATCTACACCAATTACAATAGGTGTTCAAGGAGAATGGGGAAGTGGGAAAACTTCACTTCTAAATACTATAAAGGAAGATTTATGTGATAAGAGTGGTTCTCACCACTACTCTATCTGGCTTAATACTTGGTCATACTCTTTACTTTCCACTCCTGATGAAACTTTAATCAAGATAGTATCTGGACTAGTAAGTAAAATAAGTAAACTCACAGAAAACCAAACAACTGAAAAGGGTAAAAAAGCGGCTAGTACTATTGGTTCACTTTTAAAAACTTTTGGTGGTGGAATGGGAGGTATAGCAGGAAAAGCTATGGAAGTTACAGGAGATCTCATAGACTCTACTGTTAATCCAGAGCAGGACAATTCTATTGAAGCACTAAACAGAGCTTTACAAGATGTTATAGATGATGCCATTAATAACTCAGATAAAACAGCATTTATATTTTTTATAGATGACTTAGATAGACTTGATCCAGCTGTTGCTGTTAATATTTTAGAACTTATAAAAAATCTTTTTGATTTAAAAAACTGTATCTTTGTTCTAGCAATTGACTATGGTGTAGTTATAAAAGGACTACAGTCAAAATTTGGAGTTATGACAGAGGAGAACGAGTGGGAATTTCGTGCATTTTTTGATAAAATAATTCAACTACCTTTCTCTATGCCTATTTCTAGTTATAACATAGGAAAATATCTCAAATCTTTACTTGTGGATGTAAACTATTTTAGCAAAGATAATTTAGAAAATGAACAAGTTTTAAAAAACATAACCAATATAGTAGAACTTTCAGTAGGAACAAATCCAAGGGCTTTAAAAAGACTTGCAAACTCAGTATCTCTAATTGAAATCATAAGAAATGATGAAAAAATAACTTCAGATGAACGAGTTATTGAGTTTGCTCTTATCTGTATACAAATTGCTTATCCTTTCATATATGGTCTTATAATAAAAGAATCAGACTTTACACAATGGAGTGATCAGCTGATATTTAATGTAACAAAGAACAAAAATATAGATGAAAAAGATTTAGAAGATTTAAAAGATAGTGATGAATTTGACGAGAAGTGGGAACAGAATGTTTGGAGAGTTTGTCAAGTAAGTAGTTTCTTAAAAAAACGAACTTTTCAATTATCAAAACTACTAAACTTCATCAAAGATAATATGCCTAAGAAAAAAGAGGAAGAGATGGGTGAAACACTTGATAGACTACTAAGTATGTCTTCTGTAACAAGTGTAAGTGTTGAAGACCATCAAACAGACTCTAAAAAGAAATATCAAAAAGTGAAATATGATACTTGGGAGTCATATCTTCAAAACATACAAGACAAAAAACTTCCCCAGAGTATTACAACAGAAGTAAAAGAGATTATCGATACCATAAAAAACTATATAGGTGATCATTGTGAGATTCGGTATTCACCTGCTTTTATAGGTTTTAGAAATACATTGGCGACAGGTAGACAAAAAACATTTGCAAAACTTAAAATTAAAAAGAAAGGTATTGTTTTAGAATTAACAGATAGCAATGGTACCTTAAAAATGAATTTACCTGAAGGAAAAGTTCCTTATGAAAAATACTTATCTATTGATATTACCAAAGATAATGTTCAAACTAAGTATCTTCCTTTTATTAGACAAAGTTTTGATGAAATTTCAAACTTATAGTTAATAGTTTAAAGAGCTATTAACTTCTTGGTTTTATATATATAGTGAAGTCACCAAACTGCTCCGTTACACTAAACTCATGTTTTTGACAGAAGTTAGACTTCATTATCTTCATAAGATACTCAGCTTCTTCTTTTGCTTCTTCTTTTGTTGAAAACTCTTGTGAATCTATAAAACCATTTTTTACAAAACAACTACATGGGTTTTGAACTTTTACTTTATACATGAATTATCTCCTAATCTAAAAATCAAAAATATCATCAAAGTCATCATCAGGTGCTTCATCCATTTTAAGCATCCCTCCAATTGTTTGACAATTTACACTAATAGTATCATTCATAAAATCAACACTTGGTGCTCCTGAATGAAAAGATTGTTCTATCCAGTTTGTTAAATCCTTGCTAAAGGCAGCACACATTGGGCCAAGAGCCTCTGAATTTTGAGTAAACTCTGGAACATGTGTTGACATATCTGATGCTAACTGAGTTAGGGCTTTAGAAATTGGATAAACTTCTGAGTATGTTGAGAGGATTGAACCTATTTTATCTATATAAGAATAGATTTCAATTGCCTCTTCTTCCGCAACATCCCCACTACCAACAACAAGCATTAGCGAGCTCAGTTTTCCAGCATACTCTTCTAAGTCATACTGATCTTCAGACTCTAAGTAGTCAAAAACTACAAGTTCTGCTGATGTAAAATCAACACTTGAAGCAATCTCTTCTTCTATTGCAGGAACAACAGTGTTTATAATTTCAGGTTCATTCATATCTTCTTGTTCTACTTCTTCTAAAGGCTCACTATTTTTAACTAGCATAAAAGAGATTTTATCTCCTTCTATTTTATACTCTGAAATTACATTATTCTTTTTAAGAGTTAAAAGAACAACTTTAGGAGGAAGTTGCTCAATTTTAGTCAGTGTAAAGTATTTACACTCTTCAGAATCTTCTACATAAATTTCACTATTAATTTTAAGGCGAACTTGTAACTCTGCAATTGCGAATATAGCACGAACAACATCACTTAAGTTTTCACATTTCTGCTCACCATCAAGTAAAAAATACTCCCAAAACTCAGAGAGGTTATCTTCTGATGCAATTATAAAATTTGTGTGTCTACTAAAAATTTCTTTTGTGAAAATATTAATACCAGATACATTACTTTTTTTATGTTTTCTAGCTTCAATTAAAGTTATGTAATTTGTTATTCTTGAATTAAATATATCTGCATTGACAGGCTTAGAAATATAATCTTCAGCACCACTAGAGAGTATCATCTTTTTTCTATCACCATCATCAACAGCTGAAACTGCAATAATCATAATCTTTTTATGTTCACTTCTAATGATTTTAGTAGCTTCGATTCCATCCATGTTTGGCATCATGATATCCATAAGAACAACATCATAATCATTTTCTCTACAAGCTTCAACAGCTTCAACTCCGTCAGCTGCTTCACTAATTGTAAAATTAACACCTGTATTTTCATCCATATAGTCTTCAAGAAGAAGACTTAATATCATTCTATTATTTTTATTATCATCTACTATTAATATTTTCATTAAATTATTTCTCTCTTTCCTCTTATAATTACACATGCTCCAGCAAGTTCTTGAGACTCTCTTATCTCAATTTTATAGCTCATTCTATCACAAAGTTGTTTAACAATATAGAGACCAACACCGGTTCCTGTTGATTCTCTTGTCATATTATCTTCATCAAGTTGTTCAAACAGATTAAAAACTTTCGATTTATCACTAAATCCTTCCCCATCATCAATTATTTTCATACTAAATTCTGTTTCATTAGCATCTAAAACTACAAGAACTTTAGTTTGAGCATATTTTACTGCATTGGAGAGTAAATTGTCTAATATTTGAGATAAACGCAGTTCATCACTCTCTATGCTAAATACATTTTTACATTTTTTTTCAATATTGATATTAAAACTATTCTCAGTATATTTCTTTAAAATATTATCAACAATATTATCTAAGTTACACTCTGAAATATTTAATATAATTTTAGAATCTTTTAATTTTATTGCTTCCATTAAATTTGTAATCATCTTCAGCATATGCCAGCCACTCTTATTTATCTCCGTTATTTGCTCAAGAAGAGTATCTCGTTTTGCAAATTCTTCTTTGAGTAAATGCTTTTTAACATACTCTGAAAAATTAATAATTGCATTAAGTGGTGTACGTAACTCATGAGTAAAGACTGTTAAAAAACTATCTTTTACTCGGTTCAACTCTTTTATATGATTTAGTTTTTGTAATTTCCTGTCTAACTCTTGCTCTTTAATTTTTCTTGCAGTATGAACAACATCGGATACATCATTAGAAAAGACAAGATACTCAATTATATTTTTATCATCATCTAAGATTGCAACGGCTGTGATATCAATTATATGATCTTGTGTATCTTTAAACAAGAAAACTTGTCTTGCACGATAGATATGATCTCTCTTGAGTATTGAGAACACTTCATCCATATCTTCATTAGGATTATTTAATGGATTTATAGTTCCTTTTATAGCATCTTCATATGAGAGTTTTGTTGTTTCACAAAAAAGCTTATTAGCATAAAAAATCTGACCTAAATGATTGTGTTTTGTTACACTAAATGAGATATCAAGTGCATCTTTATAATCTTGTAAAAGTCTCTTCTGTGATTTAAACTCGGTGTGAAATACTTTCTCTTGTGCTAAGTCTTCTATAGCTTTAAATAGGAATGATGCTTCTACTGGTTTATTCAGATATTTATCAACTTGTAAATCAATCGCTTGTTTAACATGAACACTATCATTATCACCAATCATTAAGATAACAGCCTGAGTGGGAACTTCTTGTTTAATGTTTTCTATAAACTCTAAGCCACCCATACTTTTTAGATTTTGAGATACTAAAATAATATCAGGTCTTTCTCTCTTAAAAATTTCTAATGAAATTACTCCATCATCACTTGCAATAGCTATTTCACCCATAGCTTTTACCCAAGATTCTAGCCTCTTTAGAACTCTTCTATCTTCTTCACAAATTAAAATTTTTAGTTTTAGAGGTGGAGACTCTTTCATTTTAGAACCTTTTAATCAACTCAGAAACACACTGTTTATAATCTTTAAGGCCTTTTGAGCGTTTGGTATCTAGAATTATTGGTGAGCCTGATTCAAACTGTTGTGCTAGTTTGATATCTACTCCTATTGGAGAGAGTAATTTCTCTTTTCCAAAAGATGTTTCTACCTTTTTAACAGACTCTTTATGCTCATTTATATGTGGATTATACATAACAGGTAAGATTGAAATATCTGCTATTTCTCTCTCCATTGTTTTAGCACTTTGGTATACTGCTCGTAACATCTGACCAACTGCAACCACACCTAAATGATGAGGAACAAAAGGTATAACAACACTATCTGCAACCTCTAAAGAATTTTTAAGTAAAGCATCGAAAGTAGGAGGAGTATCTATTACACAATAATCAAAGAAGTCTGCTATTTTTTCTCTTTTAAAACGGCTTTTTAAAACACCTCTTAAGTCTGAATACTCATAAACATCAAAAAAAGCCAATGCTGGAGAGAGTGTCAAATTTTTATGTACTGTTGGAATAAATGTTTCACTTAATGTTTTTCCTAAAAATATAGAATGTACACCAAGGTTTTCATCTGGTTCACACCCTACACCTATAGAAGCATGACCCTGAGTATCAAAATCTAAAAGTAAAACAGAACCATGCTTCGCTAATCCACTTGCAATATTTACAGCTGTTGTCGTTTTAGCTGATCCACCTTTACGGTTACTAATTACAATGGTTTTCACTAGTATCAAATCCTTGTAATACTGTTGCAAAAAGTTTTACTTCTTGCCCAAACTCATAACTACAGCTATAGTTCTTCTTATATGCCATAATAAGTTGAATTACTGCAAGGTGAATATCTTCACACTCTTTAAAATCTAAGTGTATCTCTTCACCAGCTTTTTCTTGTAAAAAATCTCTAAAGGAAACAACTTCATCTTCATATATAACGGCTGTAAATGTTGCCTCATTTTTTTCATAAGTAATTGACATCTATGTTCCTTTATTTTGGTATTTTAATTGATTTAATCACATTAATTAGAACACTATCGATATCTAATATACCATCAAGTTCTAAAAATTCATTTTTCTGCTCATCATCACCAGAGTAAATAACCTGACTATCTTCAATATGTGCAATATCTTCTATTTTATCAACTTTTATAGCAAAAACTGAATTATTATTTTCATAAATAATTAACTTTTGAAGTGAATTTGCAACTATATCTAATTTATTAATAAATGATTCTAAGGCACCTATAGTATGTGTATATATAGATTTGATTTCATCCTTATATATACTAAGAGCTCTAGCTTTATCTTTTTCATAAACTTCTAAAGCATCACCACCTCTAGTATGTAACATTTTATGATACTCTAGAAGTTCTTTATAAACTGAAGCGACTGTGTTATCATAAGAAGTAAAAGCATCAATCCAAACACCAAGTTCACATACATGAGGATTTGTAGTTTTAGAAAATTCACTTCCTGTTGTCAAAGCTAACTCTAATTCTTTAATCCACACTTTATGTGACTCTTTAAGAGTAATAAACAACTCTTTAAGTTCAGTTTTGTAACTAACTAGTCCTGTAAGTTTTCTAAAACTTAAAATCTTGATTACACTATCTTCATGACTCATCATACCATCAATAAGAGGATGTGCATTTGGAATATCTGTTAAGACAGGAGCTTCTATAATTCGCTGTATATTTTCAATATTTAATGCATATCTATTATTGGCTACACTAAAGACTATTAAATCTGTCATATTTTTATCCTATAAAGCTATCTGTATATCTTCTTTTAGTTTATGCGAAATACCTAAAAGTCCTAATGGATCCATTGACATAATAATTTGTCCATTTCCAAGTAATGCTGTACCACTAAAAAGAGGGTGTCCTTCCATAATACCAACTAACGGTTTTTGAACAACATCTAGTTGACCTAAAAATTTATTTACAACAACAGCAAGTAAATTATCTTTTATATTTAAAACAACAATTGATAATGGTTCTTCTTCTATAACATCTTCATTTAACATTGACTTAATAAATAGAAGAGGAATAACATCACCTCTAATATATACAAATGGCTCATTATGAAGATACTCTATCTCAGAACGATCAATTTTAACAGTTTCTGAAACACTATCCATTGGAATACCATAATGAATCTCATTCATTTGAATATGTAGTAATGAAGTTACAGCAAGAGACATTGGAATTGCCAAAGTAATTACTGTACCTTTATTTGCCTGCGTTTTAATTCCTATAGAACCACCAAAGTTTTCAATTGATTTTTTTACAACATCCATACCAACACCACGACCACTAAACTCTGTAATCTCTTCAGCAGTTGAAAGACCTGGAAGAAGTACTAGTTCTGCCATCTCATTTTCACTTAGTGCATCTATCTGCTCTGGTGTCATTAAGCCTTTCTCAAGAACTTTATTTGCTACTCTTTCAACATTAATTCCTGCACCATCATCAACTATTTCTATTATAATTCTATCAGATTGAGCATAAGCTTTTAAAGAGACTGTTCCACTAGGATTTTTACCTTTTTGTTCACGAACCTCTGGCATTTCTATTCCATGATCTAATGAGTTTCTCATAATATGAATCATTGGATCAGCAAGCATCTCAATCATATTTTTATCGAGTTTTGTCTCGCCACCTTCCATCTCAAGTTTCACTTTTTTACCAAGCTTTTTAGCAATATCACGAACGAGTTTTGGATATCTATCAAAGACATAAGATATAGGTAACATTCTCATACCCATGATTAAGTCTTGAAGTTGCTCTGATAAACGGTTGATAAAAATATACTTATCCATAATCTCACGTTTAATTACTTCATGTGTCATATTAAATACATTATCAGCAAGGTATGGCAATGAATTTTTCGCTACTAAAAGTTCTCCAACAACATTCATAAGACTATCTATTGATTCTTGATCAACTTTAACTGTCTTACCAACAACAGCTTTCTGTTTCTCTACTTTAGATTCAACTTTTTTTACTGCTTTTGGTTTTTCTACTACTTCTGTTTTAACTTCTAGTGTAGTATCTTTAGATGTTGTACTTTCTACTTTTGTTTGAGTTGCTACTTCAACTTTAGGTGTAGCAACTTCTTCAACTTCACTCTCTTTTACTTCAGATGGAGTAAGTCCAAGATGAGACTCTAAAAAAGCTTTTGTATCAGATAATGAACTTAACTCTGGAATAGAAGGAGTAAATTTTCTTGTTTTATCAAGAATTGCAATAACTCTTTGTACATCTTCTTCAACTTCTAAATAATCAAGAGCTCTATACTGCTGCTCAAAAATATTTTGTAAAGTATCTGTTATATCTTTTGTTATTTCTACTGTCTCTTTTACATCATCTGTAACACTTGGTGTTGCTTCAAGCTCTTGTACATCTTCTTTTACTACTGTTTCTTGAGAAACTTCTGCATCATCCACAGAACTTACTTCACCTTTATAAAGATTTTCAAAGAAACCATTTAGTTTTGATGTATCAGACTCATCAATAAGTCCGCAAATATCTAAAAATCTTTGAAGTTGTGCATACTGTATTGTATCAACACCAACAAGTTCCATAGAATTTTCTACTTCATCTTTAATAGTTGCTAAATCAAAATCTTCAGCAATACTACTTAATTCTTTAAGAGAGTCTATTTGATGACCGCTATCACCAGTAGATACACATAGAAGTGATTCAATATCTAAAGGAAGAAGCTCTAATTCATCAATGAAGTTAAAAAGAGAGTCTTCAATATCTTCATAAGTTGCATATATAAATGCCACGATATGAGACTTTAATAACAACCCTTCTTCATCTTCAGTCCCACTTAAAACTGCTTTAGCATTTTCATCACTCATACAAGAAAACACACCTAATACTTTATCACCTAAAAGACTTAAGGTATAGATAGGATCATTTCCATAAACCATACATGAATCATCAACATCAAAGGTTACAGCATATAGATTCTCATTTGCACAAAACTCTTCACTGAGAGCTGCGTTTTTATATGCTATCTTTCTTAAGTTAATCCCACGTAGAGTAAATAGAGGTAGGTCTAAAATTGTAGAGGGCTCAGACACAAGAGTAAATGGAAGTTCCCAACTTACTTCACCTTCAACTTCTTTACCCATCTGCGCACTTAAATCAGAAATGAGCTTCTCAACTATTTCTTCATCAGCATCAACAATATTACCACTCTCTTCTGCTGCCTCAACAAGGTTCATAACCTCATCAAATGCATCATACAGAACTTCAATCATACTATCTGCGAACTCTATCTTGCCTGCACGAAGCATATCAAGTAAATCTTCAGCATGGTGAGTAATGTTTTTAACTGATTCAAAACCAACTATTCCACTACCACCCTTAAGTGTATGTGCGGCCCGAAATACAGAGTTTAATAACTCTGGATCATCACCACCAATTTCACCAATGTTTTGGTCGATAAAAGCTAAGTTTTCTCTAGCTTCACTTAAAAACTGTTCTAATAATGGATCCATAATATCTCCTTAGCTCTTTACTAAAATATCTATATATGCTTGAAGTTGATCAGGCTTTATAGGCTTTGTCTCAAAAAGATTTGCACCAACCTGATAAGCATTGATTTTATCTTCTTCTTTTGCCTGAGTTGTAACCATAATTACTGGTACAAACTTGTGTGTATCTTGTTTTCTCAAATCTTTTATGAAAGAATATCCATCCATAATGGGCATATTAACATCTACTAAGTATAAGTCTATGTTTGAGTCTAAACTTTTCTCTAATGCTTCCATACCATTCTCGGCCTCTACTATATCAAGTCCCATTGACTTAAGTATTGTACCGTGGTAGTTTCTTACTGTTTTTGAATCATCTACGACCATTACTGTTGCCATCATATTCTCCTAAAAAAATTCTATTTCATCATCTGCATTTTCATCAGAAAATTTACCTGAAAACCTACTCTTTTTATCTTTTGCATCTTCTAAAGTTGCACTGAGCTTCTCTTTTAACTTAACCATACTCTCATTAGCAAGCCCCTCATCACTCTTATATGCATGAGAAAAAATATCTATACTTTTTTTCATACTTTCAATAGCTTCAATTGTTGCACTTAACTGTTGAGTTATAATATCTTGATATTGAAGAGCTGTTGATATATCTTCATCTATCTCAAGATTATTTTTTTCCATAAAACTACTCATTTTCATCAAAGATTCATTTGAAAGTTCTATTACATCTAACTGTACATCTTTGATATGTACAAGTAGTTCATCTATCGAATTAAGCATCATCATTTCATATATCCTATGCTGGTAAACGCAGTACTCTAGTTATCGCTTGTTTAAGCTGGGCAGGGTTAAAAGGTTTTACTATCCAACCAGTTAAACCAAGTGCTTTACCTTGTTGTTTTAACTCTGGTTTTGTCTCTGTTGTTAACATAAGAGTTGGTGTTCTTTTCGTTGCAGGAACTTCACGAAGCCCTTTTAAAAATTCAAAACCATTCATTACAGGCATATTTAAATCTGTAATAATTAGATCAGGAACCATACCTGCTTTTATTTCTGCTAATGCAACTTGTGCTTCTGTATACTGTTTAACCTCAATTGGCATAGAGTTTGTAACCATTCTCGTTGACGCTAAAGCTGTCTCACTATCATCTACAAATATTACTAATGGCATATCTAATTCCTTAATTTAATTTTTATTTTTGGTATATCAATGTACTGTCGATTTTCTTAGCATTAAATACCGATACAATTCGACTCATATATTCAGCATGTCCTAGAAGAACATAACCACCTGGATTTAGCATGTCATAAAATGTCATAGCAACCTCTTTTCTTGATGCATCATCGAAATATATAAGCATATTTCTTGAAAAAATAACATCAAATTTTCCAAGTTTTCTCATCTGTGTTTTATCAAAAATATTTACAACTTGAAAGTCAACACTTCCTTGTAAATCTTCACCTAACTCATAGCCAAGTGCTTTTTTATTGAACCAACGATTCAGTATATTTTTTGGTATTGCATGAATTGAACGCTCAGTATACTTGGCTGCTTCCGCTTTTTTTATAACAGTTGAGTCAATATCAATACCTACAACTTCAATATCTCTCTCTTCTACAACCACACCCTCTTCAACTATATGAAGAATCATAGAGTACGGTTCTTCACCTGTTGAACATGGTGAAGATAAAATTCTAAGAGGTTTACCTGCTGGCATTCTCTTATGTAACTCAGGTAATATACTATTTACTAAAACCTCAAATTGATCTTTTTCTCTAAAAAAGTATGTCTCATTTACAGTGATAGCATTCATCAGTTCTTGAAACTCTAAGCCCTCTTTATCATCAAAACGCAACTTAAAAAAATACTTTCTAAAGTTATCAAAACCTAATTCTTGAGATCTTTTATCTATATACTTAGCAAGCTTATCATAGTGTTTATCTTCTTCTAAGTAGATACCACTTTTTCTATATATAAACTCACCTATCTTAGCAAAGTTCTCTTTTGATAAAAGGTATGCCATAATATTTATCCTTTAATCATTTTAATAGCGCCATCAACTGCAAACTCAGCATAAAAGTCTCCAGAGAAGCGTTCTTTTAATGATTCAAGAAGAGGAATATCTTCCTCTTCACCTATCTCGCCCATATAATCAACTGCTGTCATAGCTACATTAATATCTTCTTCACTTTCCAAAAGTTCTACTAACATATCACGTGATTCAGAGAAATCAACATCACCTAAAACATTTATTGCAAAAATTCTAAGGTCTCTATCATCACCAATTAAAAATTTTACTATATAGTACTTAATAGAATCACCAAAATCTCTTAGAATTGAAATTCCTAAGTTTCTGACATATGCATTACTAAGCTTTAACAACTCCATTATCTCTTCAATAGGAGCCTCATCTGGATTCATTGATGAAATAACTGAAGCGATTTTTGTAGATACATTTTTATCTGCATCTTCACTATTTATATACTCAACTAAGAACTCTCCACCACCATGAAATCTTACAATTTCTTCGACAGCATAATCTTTTTCTCCACTTTCATTTGCTGAATTTAAAAATTCAACAGCCTCTTCAAGGGTAGAAAACTGAGGAAGTTCATCGACTTCTTGTTCCATATGTTTTTTTACTAGAGCCATTTATTGTCTCCTTTACTTTAAAGTTGCTATTTTTTTTAGTATCTGGTTAAAATCAAGTTGTTCCATAACTCCACCTCTATCAAATGCTTCTTTTGGCATACCATAAACAGTTGCACTATCTTCATTCTCTCCAAGTGTATATGCACCCGCTTTTTTGAGTTCAACCATAGCATCAGCACCATCATCACCTATACCAGTTAAAATAATTCCAACTAGCATTTTTCCATCAAAAATAGTTTGTGCACTTCGCATCATATCATTTACACTTGGTTGAAAAAAGTTATCACCTTTTTTCTTATCTTCTCGAATAACAATTTTTCCTGAAACTTTTTTTGCAAAATTCATATGAACACCACCACGGGCAACATAGATATTTCCAGGAAGTAACTCCATATTTTGACTACTTTCATGCACTGTTAAAGCACTAGCACGATTTAAACGCTCTGCAAATGCTTTTGTAAACTGCTCTGGCATATGTTGTACTATACAGATTGGATATTTGTAATTTGCGGGAACTGCTGCACAAATCTGTTCTATTAATCCAGGTCCACCTGTTGAAGAACCTATTAGAACAACTTTTTCAATATCTGTAGAATCCAATGTAGAGGATGGTGTTTCTCTTGTAACTGTTGCTCTTCTTCTCTCTCTAACTGGAGGTTGAGCCATCTTACGTTTCAAACGTCTAGGTGAGATACGACTAAGTGATTGTACTTTCGTTAAAATCTCTTCACGGTTCTCATGTTTACCTACATTCATAGTTCCTGGTTTGGATATATAATCAACTGCTCCAAGGTCTAAGGCATCCATAGTTATTGTTGCATCTTCAGTCGTTAAAGAACTAACCATCAAAATTGCTGTTGGCTGTTTTGCCATAATTTGGCGAACAGCCTCTATTCCATCCATTACAGGCATATTAATATCCATCGTAATTACATGGTATTGCGTTTTTGTAGCTTTATCAACTGCTTCTTGACCATTCTTTGCAAACTCTATTTCAACATCTAATGTAGAAATCATCTCACTAAGCTGCTTTCTAACAAGTGCAGAATCATCAACAATCAAAATTTTCTTTGTCATATTTAACTATCCTTTGACTGAACTATTTTTTCTATATCCATAGATAGTACTAATCTATTTCCATTATCAAGATGAAAAATTTTATCAAAAATATCTTCACCATCTTCTCGTATATCTTTCTCTTGAATATTTAAAATATCACTTACACTGTCAACAATAAAACCAATTCTTGTATCTTTAATATTACATATAATGATTTTAGAATCTTCATTTATTACAGTATCAATACCTAATTTTTTAAAGAGAGAGACTATTGTTACAATTTGACCTCTAATGTTTATGATGCCATCTACAGACTCTTCACTAAATGCGACATCCGTTGCTTGCACCATATCAATAATTTCATCAACATACTCAACATTAAAAGCATACTCTTTTGTTGCTAATCGAAAAACTATTACTTCTAACTCTTCTTCAGTTTTTACATCAGTTACTTCTTCTTGTAATGTAGAATCAATAAATGCATCATTAGCATCAAAAATTGTTTCCAAAACAGTTTGATCGAAGAACGATATAAGCGAGTTTTCATCATGAATAACACCCGCTATTTTTGTCTCATCAAAACTATCACTCATGTAATCAACATCTTTTTTAGAAAAGCTTTTAATATCTATAATACTGTCTATATATAGACCTATCTTTTTTTCATCATGATAAATAATTAAAATTCTATTTGCTTCAGATTTTTTTGATTCAAAACCATAATATGTTCTTAAATCAATAACAGTTAAAATCTCTTCTCTTAGAGTAATGAGACCCATCACTTCTTCAGAAGTTCCAGAGATAGAAGTAAAGTCAATATCAGCTAAAATAATTTCTTGAAGATAATCTATACTTAATGCATATTTTTCATTTGACATTGAAAAGATTAGAAATCTGCTACTATCTTCTTCTTTTAAAACTTCTTCTTTAACTTTACCATTTTTTATCTCTTTTGGTTCAATCTCTACTCGATTTATCTTTGCAAACAATTTTTCTAAAGAAACAACTTGAATAAGTGACTCTTCATGTTTATAAATAGCAATTACAGGATCATCTTCTTTATCTATATAATCAATATTATTCTGATCTATCTCTAATGTGTTATCTACTTCTCCCACAAGAAGAGAGTTTGAAGAAAATTCACCATTGAGACTTAAGAGTCTCGAAGAAAAATCTTCTAAATCTACTTCTGGCATATCTAGTAGTATATTCATGTCAACCATTGACACAACTCCACCACCAATAGAGCATAATCCTCTCGTTCCAAAAGGTCTTAAAGGAAGAGGCATTAATGATGGTACTCTAGAAATATGGTTTATATTTTCTGTAGATATACCATAGTTTTCGGAAGCATTTTTAATAATTAAAATCTCTTCTATTTGCATATTTTGCACCTTTAATTAGCCTTGTTGAAGCTCATCTGCCATTACTGCTAACTCTTCTACACCCTCACCAATATGTGAAACTGTTTCAATAATCAACTCACTAGCTTTACGTGATTCCATAGCATTTCTTGCACTTAATTCAACTGCTTTTTGAATCTCATTAATTCCTATCATCACTTGATTCATACCTTCAACATTCTGATCATTAACAGTTTTTAAACCTGTATATTTATCCAGTAAATCAACTAGCATATTTGAAATTTGAGAAATGTCATTGATAAGGCTATCAATACTATCTTGCTCATGACTTTGTGAACGTAAAAGATCATTCCAATCTGTTTGAACAGTATCTATTTCTGAGTTCATTGACTCAACAATATCATTAATTTTTTCAGTATTTGATTCTGAATCTTTTGCAAGGTTTCTAATATCAGCACTTACAACTGCAAAACCTTTACCAAAATCACCAGCACGAGCAGCCTCAATAGAACCACTAATAGCAAGCATATTTAATTGAACAATAGAGTTAGAAATATTTCCAACTGTTTTATTTACACTTTTTGTCTCTTTAACAATTACAGTCAACTCACTCGCAGCATCATTTCCTTGTTCAATTGAACTTGTAAAAGATGAACGAATTTCAGTTACTGTTGACTTAACAGCATTAAATGAAACTTTTAATAGATCAAAGTTTCTTCTTGCAATCTCAATAAGTTTATCAATATCTTTTGCGGCAATAATTCCAGCTTCAATAAGTTCTTTATTTGTCAGAGCACTCTGATTTGTACTGTGAGATGATGATTCTATCATATTTAGAGCAGTTGTAACACCCTCTAGCTCATTTTGAATATCTTCCATTGATGCACCAATTGTATCTGCACTCATTGCAATATCTTCTGCTGATTTCATCGTATCTGTTGAGTATTTTAACTCCTCAGCAAGACTAGAAAGTTCTTTGATATCATCTTCTGTTTGAGCAAGTGCATCAGACTGAATTTCAATACCATTAAGTGTTTTTTCAACAGAGAGTGCGATTTCACTTGAAGAGTTTGCTATGTCTTGAGATCCATCATTAATTTTACCTGCAAAATCACTTAATTTATTTGTATATAAACTTACACTACGTGCAGCTTCAACAGAGTAAACAGCAATTTTTGTTAGCTCTTCCATCTTCAAACTTAAGTCATTACCTTTAGTACCATTTCCAGAAATAATATCAGTTGTTAAACCAATACTTTTAATGATAGTATCTATACTTGATTGAATTTTATTTACAAGCTCAGAAATAAATTCTGCATTTTTTTCACTCTCACCAGCTAATGAACGTGTTTCATCAGCAACAACTGCAAAACCTTTTCCATGCTCTTTGGCACGAGAAGCTTCAATTGCTGCATTTAAAGCAAGTAAGTTTGTTTGGTCTGCAATTTTAGCGATAAAACCAACTGCATTTCCAATATTTTGAGAAGACTCTTTTAGCTCTTCACTTTTAGTTGCTGATGCTTCTGCTACAGTAACTGCACTTGCCATTCTAGAAACAGAATCAGTAATTTTATTTACTGAGGATGTAATATTATCTCCTGTTGCAAGAGTTGAAGCGATAACACCTTCTATTGTTATATTCATTCTAGAGATATTATTGCTAATACCTTTTACATTAGAAAGAGCTTGCTCACTTGCTCCACTATTCTCTTCTGCTGCAGTAGCAATTTGTTCCATAGAAGATTTTAACTCTTCTATAGCACTTACACTCTCCTGTGCATTGTCGAGAATAGTCATAGATACACCTGCGATACTTTCACTTATCTGTTGCTGTTTTGCCAATGTTCTCTGTTTACGTTTATCATTTCCAGATGATACTATTGCTGAAGCTGAACTAGAACTACCTTTTTTCATTAATGCCATTATATAATCCTTTTATTCTTAATCTAGTGTCGCGTAAAGTTCTTCCGCGTTTTTTATATCTTCACGAGAAGGTTTAACTCTAATAGATACATACTTAGTGTTACCATTTTTATCTATAGAACGAAGAACAGTTGCATAAACCCAGTAGAATCCTCCACCTTTACGCTGATTTTTAACATATCCTGTCCAAAAACCTTTATCTTGAACATCATCCCAAAGAGATTTAAATGCAACTCTTGGCATGTCTGGATGTCTTACAATATTATGAGGTTGTCCTAAAATATCATCTGCTGTCATATTTGCTATCTTAAGGAATGAATCACTTGCATACAGAACCATACCTTTTTCATCTGTTTCAGATAAAAGATAAAGATCATTATATAAGACTTCTCCATCTTCTAAAAATGTGAGACCTTCAGTACTGATATCATTATTATTTTTTGACACGCTAAACCTCCAATAAAATTTAATTGATATAGCTTACAGTTTAAAAACTGAAAGTAAATTAAAATCTATGAATATTTGATTAAACTTAGAAGATTTATCGAATGTGTGTGATAAAGTCATCATCAAAGAAGCAATAAAAAGTTTATTATAATTATAAAGTAATGTTTGAAGTATTAGGTATAGAGGACAAAAGCCCATAAAAGGACTCTTGTTTTATATTTTTAGAGAAGTGTAAAACTAGATATTATCACGAATTTGTAGAGACTCTACAAGGTTAAGATAAGCTTCTTTACTTGTACGTTTAAAGTACTTCATAAGACGACGACGTTTACCAACTAATTTAAGTAGTCCTAAACGAGATGCATGATCTTTTTTGAAAACTTTTAAGTGTTCTGTTAACTCTGCAATTCTTGCAGTTAAAAGTGCAATTTGAACAGCACTTGAACCTGTATCATTTTCATTACTTCCGTATTTTGCAACTATTTCTTGTTTTTTAGCCGAATCTAAAGCCATAATAGCCTCCTGATGGGTATATTAATCTAACTCATATGCCTATGCATACGAAGCTGAATTGGAATTATAGCTAAATTTTTCTTTAGATTTATTTATAGTTGACATATTTTTAGCTATAATAAAAGTTCTAAATAATTATATAAAGTAAAACAGAATGTTAATAACAAGAGCTAGTGAATATGCAATACTATCACTCATAGTCTTATCAAAAGCAGCAGAGCCAATGGATAGTGAAACACTTTCACGAGAACTCTCTATCTCAAAAAGCTTCCTAGCAAAAATACTTCAAGCCCTAGCTAAAAACAATATTTTAAACTCATATAAAGGTGTAAACGGTGGTTTTACTCTTAAAAAAGAGCCTAAAGAAATAAATATGCTTGAAGTTCTTACATCCGTTGAGGGAAAAGCTCCTGCCGTTTTCGAGTGTGCTCCTTCTGAGAGTAACTGCCCTTCTAATCGAGCTAGCATCTGTGCTATTTGGCCTTTTTTAAATAAACTACAGGGTAAAATTGACTCTTTCTTTGCTGACTTAACTTTAGCAGATATACTAGAAGATTAAAAGTAATACATTGGCAAAAAAACTAACCCTTAAGCAACAGTTTGGTATCTCATTAAACTTTTTACTTGGTCAAAGAGACTTAGGTGTTGTAATTTTTGTAATGGCAATTTTAGCAATTATTATTGTGCCTTTACCATCTGCCTTACTAGATATATTTTTAACTATTTCAATGGCTTTTGCTGTACTTATTTTACTTATATCTCTTTATGTGCCAAAACCAACAGACTTGACAACATTTCCAACTCTTATTCTAATTTTAACTCTCTTTAGACTCTCTCTAAATATAGCAACAACAAGAATGATTTTAAGTCATGGACATGAAGGACCAGATTCTGTAAGTAGCATTATCACCTCTTTTGGTGATTTTGTTGTTGGTGGTAACTTCGTTATTGGTATTATTGTTTTTTCTATTCTTGTTTTAATTAACTTTATGGTTATTACTAAAGGTTCTACAAGGGTTGCAGAAGTTGCAGCACGTTTTGTACTTGATTCTATGCCCGGTAAACAGATGGCAGTTGATGCAGACTTAAATGCCGGTCTTATTGATGATGCTCAAGCCAAACAACGTCGTGCTGAGATTCTTCAAGATGCGAACTTTTATGGAGCTATGGATGGGTCTAGTAAGTTTGTAAAAGGTGATGCTGTTGCAGGTATTATCATTACTCTTATAAATATCATTGGTGGATTTTTAATTGGTGTATTTCAACACGATATGACAGTTGGAGATTCTGCTTCAACATTTACACTCTTAACTATTGGTGATGGACTTGTGGGGCAAATTCCTGCACTTATTATCTCTACTGCAACTGGTATCATGATTACGCGTTCTTCTAGTGATGGTGAGAACTTTGCAGAAGGCACAATTAACCAGATGGTTGGAAATGCAAAAATTATGATGATAGTTGGTTTCATAATGGTACTTTTTGCTATGGTTCCAGGACTTCCAACTGCTTCAATGGGCTTTGTAGGTCTTCTTTTTGGAGGGCTTGGCTGGGCAATTTATAAGTATGATAAAGGGGAGCTCAGCATTTTAGATGTTGAGAATCTTGTTGGTACAAAAACTTCCAAACAACTTGAAGCTGAACGTGAAAAAGTAAAACCTAAAAAGAGCCATGAAGAGATAGCACAAGAAGAAGAAAAAGCACTTGAAGATATATTAAAAGTTGAAATGCTTGAGCTAACTCTTGGCTATCAACTCATTAAACTTGCAGATAGTTCACAAGGTGGTGACCTACTTGAACGAATTCGATCTATGAGACGAAAAATTGCAAGTGACTTTGGCTTTTTAATGCCTCAGGTACGTATTCGAGACAATTTACATCTTCAACCACAACAGTATCAGATACTGCTAAAAGGTATAAGCATTGGAGAAGGTACTATTATGCCAGATAAATTCCTTGCTATGGATAGTGGTATGGCAACAGGTGAGATTAGCGGAGAAGAGACTAAAGAGCCTGCCTTTGGACTAGATGCAGTATGGATTAATGCAGATGAGAAAGAGGATGCAATTATTAATGGTTATACAGTTGTTGATCCTGCTACTGTTATTTCAACTCATATGAGTGAGCTTATTAAAAGTAATGCAGAAGAGCTACTTACTCGCCAAGAGGTTCAAGTACTTATTGACAAAATTAAAGATGATTTTCCTGTTATTATTTCTGATGTTGAAAAAGTTGCAAATATCGGGCTTATACAGCGAGTTCTTAAAGCTCTTTTACATGAAAAAATACCACTTAAAGATATGCTTAGTATTTTAGAAACTATTGCCGATATTGCTGAATATACTAAAAATGTAGATCTTATAACAGAACAAGTTCGTGCAAAACTCTCTCGTGTTATAACACAGATGTACTCTAGTGAAGATGGTGTTATAAGACTTCTTACATTTGACACAAATACAGAACAACTACTACTACAAAAATCGCAAGAGCAAGATGGGACAAGAACACTTATGCTTAATGTTGGAGAGATAAATGCTCTTATTCAAGCAACAAGTACAAAAGCTGCTGAAATTCTTCAAAAAGGAATTTCTCCTGTTGTAATCATTGTAGACCCTCAGCTTCGCCGTGGAGTTGCTGAAATATTCGAGAGATTTTCACTCGATGTTGTCACACTCTCTCATGCTGAAATAGACTCAAGTGCTACATTTGAAGTACTCGGCTCAATTGCTATAGAAACTTAAAAGGAAAAAAATGCAAAATAGAACAGTTCACCACCTCTCACATATAGACTTAGATGGTTATAGTTGCCAACTCGTCATGAAGTACACTCCCTATAAAATTTTTAATTACAATGCTAATTATGGTGCAGAAGTTAGATCTAAACTAGATTTAGTACTTGAAAATATTAAAAAAGCAAAAGAGAATGCCTTAATCTTGATTACTGATTTAAATCTCACAGCAGATGAATCAAGATGGATTGCAAATGAAGTACGTCAACTTAATGATAACAAGATGAATATTAAACTTACACTTCTAGATCATCATGGAAGTGGAGAAGAGAGTGCAAAAAGATATGACTGGTACTATCTTGATGTTGAGAGATGTGCTACTAAAATCACTTATGATTATGTAAAAGAAAATTTTGACTTTAATGAACCTTCATGGATGAACAAGTATGTAGATATTGTCAATGCAGTTGACTTATGGCTAAAAGATCAACATGACAATTTTGAATATGGTAAAGTTTGTATGCGTCTTGTTAATGAAACAAGAGAACTAAACCGTGTTATGTTCGCTACTCAAGATTCTGAGTACAAACTTACACTCTTAGAAAAATCAGTTAAATATATAGATGAAGAAGATGCCCCTGTAATCTTAGATGAAAATATTCATGCTATTAAAAAAGAGTTTTTTAAACAAGAAAAAAACAATACTTTAGATAACTTAGCAACAGACTATGTAGTTGCCTTACTAGGTGATCTTCGTCCTAAAAATACTATCTACTATAAAGGCTATAAAGGCTTTTTAAGTTATGGTGTTGGAAATACATCAATAGTTGGAAATGGTTTTTTAGTTGCTTATCCGGAGTATGACTTTATTGTAGATATAAGTTACAGAGGTGCGATGAGTCTTCGTGCTAACTTTAATGTAAGCGTTGCTCAGATAGCAAAAGAGTGGGCAGGTGGTGGTGGACACCCAAATGCAGCAGGAGGAAGAATACCTCACTTTAAAGAGCAGTATCGTTACGATAAAGTAAAACAGCAGGTAGAAAACCTTATAAGTGATAAAGAAGCTGTTGCTGGAAAATTAGAGTGGAAGAAAGAGAACTAGTTATTTAAAAAATAACGTTCTACTCCATTTGCAAGACCAAGAGCAAGTTGCTTTTGGTACTTTCTTTTTACTAATCTTTTCGCTTCAGTTGAGTTACTTATAAATCCAACTTCAACCAAAACTGCAGGCATTTGAGCACCTACTAAAACCCAAAATGGTGCAGGTCTTACTCCTCCATCCTTAACCTTTTTATAATTTTTTCTCAGTGAGCCTAACATACCTCTTTGAAGATCAATAGCAAGTTTATTTGCGGCAACAATATTATGAGAGTTAAGTGTATTTAAAAAGCTTTTCTTACCATAAAAATCCATCTCACTCATATCTGCTGAATTCTCTTGTGCTGCAACCTTTTTAGCTCTACTAGAACGAGACTTATCTAAGAAATAGCACTCTATACCATAGGCTTTGCTAGCATGTTTTTTACTTACTGCATTTGCATGAATACTTACAAAGATATCTGCGTTTTTTCTATTCGCATATTTTGTTCTATTTCGTAATTTAATAAATTTATCATTAGATCTCGTCATATAAACTTTGTAACCTCGAGATTTTAAGATTGATCTTAACTCTTTAGCAATCTGGAGTACAACTACTTTTTCTCTATACTTTTTATATCCTACTGCTCCGGGATCTTTTCCCCCATGTCCTGCATCTATTACAATTATCTTATTTCTATCTAAGCGCGGTGGTATCTCTTCTTTATATATAGGAAGAGCTACTTTAGCTGATTTGCTATTTTTTATACTAATTACTAAAGATGAGAGTTCTTTTCTAAATCGTATAGAGAGCTTTGAACTATTTTCAATTACGAGACGAAGAGTATTAGAGTTATACTGTGCTATTTTAATTCTATCAATATTTTTTTTTCTAAGATTTTGTGAACGAGTTAACATAGAAGCATGTATATCAAAAACATATCTATAGTTTTTCTTTTTTGGATCATAAAGAGTAAAATAATTTAATTGATTATTACGAAGTTTTTTATCAAATCTAAGTACTAGTTTATTATCTTTCCATCTAATTGATTTTAACTTATGCGAAGATTTTACTTTTAATTTTTTGGCATTTTTTGTTTTTTTAATATTTTTAGATTTTGGGGCAATATATGTAGTTTTTGGTTTTATGGAAGCCAGTTCAGTTGCATACTGAGAAACATCAATATGAAGCTTTTTACCACTTTTAACTATACCTTTTAAAGCATTAAAACGCAGCTTCTCATTTTCATTCATTAGTGAACGAAGATAGAGATTTTTGTAATCATTATAAGCACGAAACTGATCTGTTTTGCTAGCTGTTGTTAAAAAAGAGTTAGCACGCTTTAAAAGTGCTGAGTCACTTAAGGCATGCAGTGATATTACAAAAATAAAAAGAACGAGTAAAAAACGCAACATTAGCTAACTATTCACCTTCTATTAATTTAGTAAGTAACTCTTTTACTGTTATAATTTTATCTAATTTATATCCATTAGTTCCAGAGAAAAACAGACCTGTTTCAAGATTTCCTTCATAAGCATCACTAAGTCTATCAGCTATACAAAAACCAACAACTTTTGCTTCTTCACCTCGGTTACATGGTGCAACACAATTAGATATACATTTAATTGCAGGACCTTCTCTCTTAGCTACCATATGAGTAAGATTAGTAACTACACCTTGAGCTGGATATCCAACTGGAGAACCCATAAGTTGTATGTCATCTTTTTTTGCATCAATAAGAACTTGTTTAAGATTCTCATGTGCATCACACTCTTGTGTACCAATAAAACGAGTACCCATTTGAACACCACGAGCACCAAGACTTAACATCTCTTCGATATCACTCTTATCCCAAACACCACCAGCAGCAATAACAGGAATATCTCCCCATTTTGCAGCTTCTTCAACAACAGGTGCTACAATGTTTTCAAGTTGATTCTCTTCCATCTTACACTGCTCATAAGTAAACCCTTGATGTCCACCAGATTTTGGTCCCTCAACTACAACTGCATCAGGAAGACGGTTGTAACGTTTTTGCCAACGTTTACAGATGATTTTAAGTGCTTTAGCAGACGAAACAATAGGAACAAGAGCAACATCTGGATAACCTTCAGTAAATTCTGGCATATTTGTAGGAAGACCTGCACCTGTGATGATTATATCAATTCCTAATTCACATGCATTACGAACAACATCTCCATAACCATTGATTGCATAAAGAATATTAGCAGCTAATGGTTTATCACCACAAATTTCACGAGCACTTTTAATAATAGCTTCAAAACCATCACGAGAATAAAAGTTATCTTCACTTAAAGGTCTATCTGCAACTAATTTACCTGCAAATTTTTTATCTAAATAGTATCCTGTTCCAACAGAAGAGATTACACCTAAACCACCCTCTTTTGAAACATTTCCAGCGAGTTGATCCCAGCTTATTCCAACACCCATTCCACCTTGAACAATTGGTTTCTCAATTGTATACTTTCCAATTTTTAAAGAGTTGAAGCTCATTAGTTTACCTTTAATTTTGCAAATTTTCTTTTTCCAACTTGGAGGAGGTACTCACCAGCTGAAAGTTGTAACTTTTCATTAGTCACTTTTTCTTGGTCTATTTTAACACCACCTTGCTTAATATCTCGTCTTGCTTGAGAAGTTGAGGGCTCAATGTTACAATCCACTAATGCTTTTGCTATCCAAATCTCACCATCACATGAAAATTCATCAATATCTGTTGGAATTTGGCTTTTTGCATGAACTTTATCAAACTCTTCTTTAGCCATTTTTGCTAATTCTGGTGAATGAAAACGTGTTGTTATTTCAAGTGCCAATTCCTCTTTTACTTTTTTAGGGTGTAAAGAAGCATCTTCAACTGAAGTTTTTATATTTGCAATTTCATCTAAAGATTTAGAACTTAAAAGTTCAAAATATCTCCACATTAGAGTATCACTAATACTTAGAATTTTACCAAACATATCATTTGGAGAATCTGTAACACCGATGTAGTTTCCAAGAGATTTGCTCATCTTCTGTACTCCATCTAGACCTTCTAAAATTGGCATCATTAAAACAGCTTGCTGTTTTTTTATATCATATGCTTTTTGTAGTTGACGACCCATTAAAAGATTAAACTTCTGGTCTGTTCCACCTATTTCAATATCAGATTTAAGATAAACACTATCATAACCTTGAAGTAACGGGTACATAAACTCACTTACTGCAATTGGAGTTTGTGAAGCATAGCGCTTAGAAAAATCATCACGTTCTAGCATACGAGCAACTGTCAGATTTGAAGCAAGTTGTAGCATTCCTGCTGCCCCTAAGCTATCTAACCACTCATTATTGTAAACAATATCAGTTTTACTCTCATCTAAAATTTTAAATGCTTGAGAAGTGTAAGAAGCAATATTTCTTACTATATCTTCTTGAGTAAGTACTTTTCGAGTTGCACTTTTACCCGTAGGATCACCTATTGTAGCAGTAAAACTTCCTATTAAGAATTGAACTCTTGCACCATACTTTTGAAAGCTAGCAAGTTTTTGAAGAAGTACAGTGTGACCTAAATGTAGATCTGGAGCGGTAGGATCAAAACCGGCTTTTACAGTATATGTCTTACCTTCATCAAAGTAAGCTTTGAGTAGTTTTTCTACTCTTTCGTTGTCAATTATTTCGGCACAACCTCTATTTATTTCACGTAAAGCTTCTTCTATCATCTATCAATATCTCCAATCTTTCTAATTTTTATATGCATCACTTGTTCGTACTAAATGAATTACTTTAATTTTTGACTCTATTTTAGCACGAAGTCTGTTAATATCAGCTTCTTTAGACTCAAAACTAAGTTCACAGTACTTAGTATATTCACTCTCTTCTTTACCGAGTTCTATACTACTAATGTCAATATTTAATTTAACTAAATATGCTAAAAAGTTTGCTAAGGCACCTTTTTCATTATGTAAAGAGGCAATTAAACTATAGTTAAAGACACTGCGTTTTGCCCATTTAACAAAAACCATTGGACTATTTTCATTCATCTTTTTAGATGCATGTTTACACATTTTATGATGAACATGCACCTTGTTTTTTTCTAAAAATGCCATTACCTCATCACCAGATTTTGGATGACAACAGTAATCAAAAACGACATCATTTACACTAGATACAGAGTATACTTCAAGTCCACCTATTTCATATGCTTTTAGTTTAAATCGATGACGAGATAAGAATCCTTTAAACCTATTGTTTTGGCTAATCTCAGACACATACTTATGAATTACATTTTTAAAATGTTCTATATCACATGGAATTGATGAAACACTATCGCAATTATGGGCTTCAAACCACTCTCTAACACGTGAATGATTTAGATTCATCGCAGTTGCAACAATATTAATACTTGACTTCATATTTATTTCACGAATTCTACTGTTACAATTTAACTTCATATTTGTTTTAGCTTTACTCGTCTTAATTGCATCTATCCAAGAGCATCTTGTTATAACACTATCTCCAGTAATTATTTTTACAATATCACCGTTATTTAGTTCTGTAAGAAGAGATGCTTTTGTTTTATTTACAAGTGATGCTGTTGCTTTATTTCCAACCTCTGAGTGAACCTCATAGGCAAAATCTAAGACTACTGCTCCACGAGGGAGAGTAAAGGCATCCCCTGTTGGAGAAAAAACACTGATATCTTCTGAATAAAGATCATTTTTTATAAGTGCATAAAAGTCTTCAACAGACTCATTTTGATACTGTAAATTATCTAACCAATCTAGCTTAATATTGTTTCCACCACTCTTATATTTCCAGTGAGCAGCAACACCTAGTTCAGCTGTTTTATGCATCTCGTATGTTCGTATCTGAACTTCAAAAATTGCTGTTTCGTAAAAAACACTTGTATGAATAGTTTGGTAACCATTATCTTTTGCAATAGCGATATAATCTTTAAAACGTGATGCAAGAGGTCGAAAATGTAAATGTACTAGACCAAGAATTTTATAACACTGAAGAGAATCTCTTACTAAAATTCTAATAGCAAGTAAATCTAGTACTTCATCTATACTCACACCTTTTCGCTGCATTTTCAAATAAATAGAGTAACTATGTTTTATTCGAGAAAGTATTTCAAAATCATCCTCGCAAAAACCATTTTTAATGAGAAGTTTACTAACTGATTCTTTAAAGTCATTTAGCTTCATCTCAATTGCATGATAATTTTTGTCAAGATAATTATTTATATGATGCTTTTCTTCTTTAAAAAGATATGAAAAACTTAAATCTTCTAAGATGTTTTTTAAAAATGATATACCTAAACGGTGAGCAATTGGAGCATAAACTACTAAAGTCTCTTCAGCAATTCGCATCTGTTTATGTTCGGCAAGTGCATCAAGTGTAAGCATATTATGTAATCTATCACATAACTTTACAACAAGAACTCTAACATCTTCAATACTTGCTAATAACATTTTTCTAAAAGAGAGTGCAGAGACAACTAACCTCTCATTAGAAGTTGAAGGAATAAGTTCGCTATCTCTAATAATATCTATTTTTGTCAATCCATCAACTAAATGAGCTACATCAGTCCCAAAGATTTTGCTAATATCATCTGCGGTTGTAGGAGTATCTTCAACAACATCATGAAGAAGTGCTGCTATTGCCATTGATTCATCATTAGTTATTGAAGAGACTATTGAAGCAACTAATATGGGATGAATAATATAAGGTTCACCACTTTTTCTAAACTGCTCTTTGTGAGCTTCTATAGAATAATCAAGTGCTTTATATAATAATTTACTAGGGGATATTTGGGTAAAGAGGTAGGCAGAAGCTGAGTCAACATCATGAAGATGTTTAACTTTTTCTATATCAATTTGACTCAGCGCCAAAGGATTACTTTTCTTTGTCTACAAAACCTTGAACTACAACAAGGCCTTCTGCGATTTCCATAAGAGCTAAATCTGCTGACTTAATTGCACTTGTGTTAACACTTAATTTACTTATAGCACCATTCTCTAACTCATCACATCTTTTTGCAACAGCTAATGCTAACTGATAGCGATCCATATTTGGGTTTTCATCTAAAACTTTTGCTGTTAATTCTTCAACTTTCATTTTTTTCCTTTATTTTACTATTGAACAGTTTGCCATATTACCAGATAAGATATCTAATAAGTTACCTTTTACTGACATATCACAAACAATAATTGGAAGACTATTATCTTTTGCAAGTGCAATCGATGTATCATCCATAACTTTAATATGATCTTGAAGTGCTTGATCATATGTAAGTTCATTGAGTTTCACTGCATCACTATGTTTTACAGGGTCTTTATCATAAACACCATCTACTTTTGTAGCTTTTATAATTACCTCTGCACCGATTTCAACTGCTCTAAGAGTAGCCGCTGTATCAGTTGTAAAGAATGGGTTACCCGTTCCTGCTGCAAAAATCACAACACGACCTTTCTCTAAGTGACGAACAGCTTTACGGTTAATGTATGGTTCAGCAATCTGTTCCATTTTAATTGCCGTTTGCATACGAACTTCAAGACCTGTGTGTTCACAAGCTTCTTGCATAGCAACAGCATTAATTACAGTTGCAAGCATTCCCATATAATCACCAGAAGTACGCTTAATAATACCATCTTGTGCAGCTGTTACACCACGAATAATGTTACCACCACCGATAACAATACCAACTTCAATACCTGCATTCACTAGAGTCTTAATCTCTTGTGCTATATACTTTAAAATTTGTGTATCAATTCCATGACCTGCCTCACCTGCGAGGGCTTCGCCTGAAAACTTAACTAAAACACGTTTGTTTGCCATGAGTACACCTTTTTTATAAAAATCCGTGAATTATACTTAAAAGTCTCTTTAAATCTGCTTTGAGAAGATTTTCTACTTTGTGTACAGCATGATAAAAGGCATTATTTCAGAGAAAACAACAGCACGTCTATCCTCTTTTGAGTTTAAAATTGATTCTAACATTAGAGCTATATTTTCATCTATATTTGGAACTAGTTTTCTTGGGTCTTCTAGTTTTTCACTTTTTATGAGATTTGTAAAACGCTCATATGAAGTGTATGCCTCTTTTTTAGTAAGTTGGTAGTAGAGTTTACGACCAAGTTCAAAAACTTCAAACTCCTCATTTTTACCTGTCATCACCTTTGTTTCATAACCAAACTCAACTTCAATATTTTTACTACGGAGATAAGCTTGAAGCATCATTATAAAACCTATTTTTGCTTGTGTGTAGTTTTTTAAAACACGGTCATAAAAGAGTTCAAAAGACTCACCCTCTTTTCTCATTCTTTTATACTCAAGCATTAATGATTCAACATAATACTTTGCATATGCTAAAGGAGCTGATTTTATAACTGTATGACCCTCTTGAGATTCACCTGTAAGTTTTCCACCAAGTAGTATATGTACACCACTACCATTCACACCATCTACCTTTGCCTTACATCCTTCAAACCCAACATCACCAAGACCATGAATACCACAGCCCTTCACACAAGCTGACCAGTACATACGCACACGACCACTCTCAAGAGCTACATTATCACTTAAGTACTGAGCCATAGCTATTGCGTCATTTTTATTTTCTATCACACCAAAAGGACAGTGCTGCGTCCCTGCACAAGCAATAAGATGGTTAAAGTATGGAGTGTTTATATTTTTGTACTCTAAGAAAAACTCCTCTTTTAAAAGAGCGGGAACATCTTTTACACCCATTATGTAAAAACTCTGTTCCATATCAAAACGCAGCTCTGCATTTCCATGAGTCTGCGCTAAAACACCAGCATTACTCATCGCTGTTCCACTAAAGATACCCGATGGAACAACAACATGAACACCAATGGTTCCATCACGAAGTTGAATTTTTCCATGATCAGGTTCTACATAGTCCATCTTAGTCATAGTCTCACCAGCTTTTGCAAACTCTATACCTGCGTTTTCACGAATGGCTTTTGCCATTTCGCTCATACCAACAGCTTCTATAAGAAAATGAAGTCTATTTTTGTTACGATTATCTCTAAACCCATAACGTTTAAAAAGCTCAGTTATAGAACTAAACGCAGCTAAAACCTCAGCCTCATCTTTTAAAAATATATCTGCACTCTTAGCAATAATGCCAACACGACCACCAAGATACATGTTATAACCAAACATTCCATCTTTTTGAGCTAAAACAAAACAGCAGTCATTTCCGTAAACATTACATCTATTTGAGAGGTTTCCACTTATGGAGACATTAAATTTTCTTGGAAGAGTAGAAATCCACTCTGCTGAACCCAAAAATTGCTCTTGTATTTTTAAAAGTGTATTATGAGATGGAAGTACATTGTCAAATGCTAAGTCATCAAAGGGGTCAGCGACTATACCACGGATGTTATCAACACCTGTCTGATAAGCAGTAATACCAACAGCTTCTAATCTTTTTATGATGAGAGGAAGAGACTCTATGCTCAAGTAACGAAGTTCACACTGCTGGCGTGTAGTAAGATCTATATAGTCTTGTCCAAACTCTTTAGCACACTCTCCAATTACCTTAGCTTGTTCGGCTTTCATAAATCCACCAGGAATACGAAGTTTTAACATAAACTTTTCAGGTGTAGCAGCTCTATAGTAGATACCGAAACACTTTAAGAAGTATGTTTTGTCTTCCTCTGGAATAGAATCAAATCCATTTTGGGCATACTCTTGGAGTTTCTCGTAAGCTTCTTGTGGTGTTTTAGAATCTTTTACTTTTTCAATCTTGTTTAGTTTTTTATTTCTTGCATCAAATGCTGCTTGTAGAACTTCCATAGTATAATCATCCATTATAATTTAAATATATATAATTCTAGCATTTTTTAAGCAATAAATCACAAATTTATGCTTATATTTTACTCACTGCTTCCTTCTCTTTAAATGCAACAGAAGTTTTAATACCTTCCCAAGTAGTTTTAACATGTTCTATTTCCCCGGCAATCTCCTCTTCTTCAAGAGTCAAGCCCTCTGGAACTTCCTCAGAGTGAAGTTGAATAGCAGTCTGTTTAAAGTTTGGCTCGCCTGATTTTGGACAGAAACTTTCATTTGTTAGAGTATTTACAAGTTGTTCATTAAAGTGAAAAGGTACAAAAACAGTTCCCTCTCTTACACTTCCTGTCACTCGAACTACTACATCATTTACACGACCACGAGGTGAAGAGAGACTCATTCTATCTCCTGATTTCACCTTAAGTTTGAGTGCATCTTTTGGACTTAAATCAACCCAAGCTTCAGGAGCTAAATTATCAAGTATATCTATCGCTCTTGTTTTTGTACGAGTATGCCACTGCTCTACTGTACGACCAGTATTTAAGATTACTGGAAACTCAGGAGATTGTGGTTCAGCCATTGGATGCCACTCTAAACAGAGAAGTTTTGCTTTTTTATCTGATGTTCTAAATGGCATATCTGGAGTATAAAGTCTCTTAGTCCCCAGAGGATTTTCCTCATTACAAGGCCACTGTATACCACCCTCTTTTTCTAGTAACTCATAACTTATACCTGAGTAGTCACAAAGCTGTCCTTTAGAGACCTTTCTCCACTCTTCAAAAGCATCACGAGGCTCATTCCA
>Ga0256826_1000239_pt1 | contig 31616 bp, 29 predicted proteins | sample CV79metaG_FD_185975 | JGI IMG/M metagenome (GOLD analysis project Ga0256826, IMG submission 185975) | Hydrothermal vent microbial communities from East Pacific Rise, Pacific Ocean - CV79 | ecosystem: Environmental > Aquatic > Marine > Hydrothermal vents | place: Pacific Ocean: East Pacific Rise...
ACATCGAATTATAACCAGAGTAAGTAATACTCCTACCGCACAACTTTTTGAACGGGTTGGTATTGATGTCGCAGTCTCTCCAAGGGCGTCAGCTTTGACTGAACTCCATAACCGCGTGCAGGCTCGCAATGCGAATATCCTTGCCACGGTTGGTGGGGATCAGGGCGAGGTATTACGTTTGACCCTGCCTGACAACTTCCCGGATACTCAAGTAATGGATCTTTCATTCGAGGCCCGGGCAATCATCGGAGTGGTCAAGCGAGAACACCATCTGATAATTCCCACCGGAAGAACCCTTCTTAAAGCTGGTGATCACCTGAAAATCTTTACCCTGGCAGCTGACAGCGAAGCTGTCAAAGAACTGTTCAGCTAATGAAACCTGGTAATATTCTCAATGCACTGGGTATCATCTTAGTTGCCTTTGGCATCATAATGGTGTCGCCTGTTGCAGTGGCTCTCCTGGAACAGGAGTACAGTTCAATCCTTCCCTTTGTGACAGGTTCTCTTACTTCCATCGCTTTTGGTCTGCTTTTTCAAAAATATGGCGGATTTTCTCGAAATTTTGATAATCTGAAACGAAATGAAGGACTACTGATTGTCTCATTAGCCTGGATTATCACGGCAGCCATGGGAGCCATACCCTATTTATTTTATGGTCTTCACCCGCTTGATGCCTATTTTGAGGCAGTATCCGGAATCACCACCACCGGTGCCACTATTCTCACTGATTTTTCACTCTACCCCAAAGATTTTTTCTTTTGGCGCAGCCTTACTCAATGGTTGGGTGGCATGGGAATTATTGTGTTATTCGTGGCAATCCTGCCGCAGTTTGCCGTGGCCGGCCGGCAGATGTTTTTTGCTGAGGCACCAGGTCCCACAGAAGAAAAGATAACACCGCGTATTACCCACACGGCCAAGGCATTGTGGCTGGTCTACACGCTGTTGACTCTGCTGGAAATAATCCTGCTTGTCCTTGCGGGCATGCCACTTTTTGATGCTGTCTGCAATGGACTCTCAACCATGGCAGCCGGTGGCTTCTCACCCAATCCACTCTCCATTATGGGGTATGAAAATTCAAAGGTGACCTGGATCATCACCTGCTTTATGTTCCTGGCCGGCAGTAACTTCGCCCTTCAGTATCGCGTTCTTTTGCAGCAAAAACCCCTGGCGCTGTTTAAGAGTGAAGAGTTTCGCTTTTATACTGCTATTGTCCTGTTCTGTTCAGTAAGCCTCTGTATTGCTCTTCTCATAAACAAGACAAGCGGTCTGTCTGACTCAATTCGCGACAGTCTCTTCCAGATTGTCTCGATAATTACCACGGCTGGTTTTTCCTCGGCTGATTTTGCCCTGTGGAGTGTTGCCGCCCAGACCATTTTATTTACCGTTATGCTGGTTGGAGGATGCGCCGGTTCAGCAGGTGGTGGCGTGAAGGTGGTACGGGTACTCTTTGGTTTCAAATATCTCAAGCGGGAAATGATACAAATCATTCATCCTCAGGCGATATTATCCATAAAAATAGATCACAAAAGTGTACCCGATGATATTGGGCGGCAGATCCTCGGATTTCTTCTCTTTTACCTTGTTTTGATGACTGCCTCTACCCTGATCGTCACAATCATTGAGGGTGATGCCGGTATCGGACTGGTGGGAACGGCCGCCACCATTGGTAATATTGGCCCAGGCTATGGTGAGATTGGTCCCATGGGAAGTTTTGGCGGGCTGTCGGTGGCAACCAAGATTATTTTTATCATCAATATGATTGTCGGCAGGCTGGAATTGATTCCTTTTCTTGCTATGCTCAACCTTGATTTCTGGAGATTTAAAAATGATACACTCATAAAAAGCAAAATTTTGGATGGTTAAGTAAAAAACTTCATATCCGGGAAACACAAATATGTTTGAATGATAGGTAGTTACGCACGTCCTAACGACAGTAAATTTGCAGTAACGAAAAAAATGAAGAGTTTATACGACACCATCACAAACAATATCTAATTGATGGTATTTTGAGTATTACACGGCCAGATACTGGCAAGCAACTATGTATTATGCAAACAAAATTAGTATAAAACAGACCTTCAAATTCTTACGCTTGATAGCAAAATGGTATCATGAACTGGCAAAAAGCAAGTCCAGAGTGAAAAGAGGAGCAAGCCTGATTATTCTGGGCTGTATTGCATTCCTGAGCGTCCTGGGACTCTTCCATATACTGGATCCTTATTTGCTGCAAGACTGGAGCCATCTGAAACAGACTCTTCATACCATGGGAATCTCCGGTATGTTGATCTACCTCTTGATGGTTGTTGTATTTCCCCTCTTTTCACCCCTTACCCTGGTGATTGTCACCGGCTCAGCAGCTTTTGGGCCTGTCAAAGGTTTTCTTCTTTCCTATGTTGGATGCATCATCAGTGCAAATATTACATACTTACTACTCAAATCACTTTCCATCGAAAATAGATGGGGAAGTGGCCGTAGAGGTGTGCAGATTAAAGAAATCATTAAGAAGCATACGTATAGCATTATGATTGCCCTGCAGCTGATAAACATCATACCATTTACCCTGATAAGTGCGGCCGCAGTCGCTTCCGGCGTACCATGGAATAAGTATATAAAAGCGACCGGTATAGGTATCTGCCCCAGTCTACTCCTCTATTCCTTTATGGGAAATAAACTTGTGGCAGATCTGGTCTCCCCTCGTGTTTATTTTGCAGGAGTTTTTGTTATGGTTCTTCTTCTTGTTATCATGGCTTTACGAAAGAAAAAGCATAAATGATAGGTGGGATGGGGTGCATGATACCAATATCAGTGTCAGCGGTTTGAGAGGGCTCTCCACTCCTCTGGATAGAATAAAAAGTAAACAGCCAGGGATGTATACCAGCAGATAAGGATGGTTGCCATATCATGGCTTGGAAAATGGGCACCTCGTATTTGCTGAGCCACACCAAAGGCCAGCCCCAGACCTAAAGAAAAAAAGAGCCCGTAAATCCTGTAAGAAGAGCGGTATCTGAGAAACACAAAATATAAACTGAGAAAACAGTAGCCACCGGAGGCGTGTCCGGCCGGGAAAGAATTTCCAACCGGGGCACCGGCTGGCACCGGATCAAACAATCTGATATAGAGTTGTGCACCATTAAATACCTGCAGATCCCAGGGAGAATAAATATGGATCATGTTTTTGCCTATGCCGACAAGAACAGGACTCGCCACACTTGCGAGGAGAAAATATAAAAATATCTTTCGATACCGGACCAGCTCCTTTTTGAGATTGATCACAATAAAGGAAAACAACCAGATAAGGGCAAAAACCTTATCGAATAATTGCCCTCCGGAGTGGAGAATATCTTCAAATAACCAATGGCTGCCATAGGGCCAGAGTTGCTTATCTGCATCATAAAACAGGGAGACCCACCAGATATCCAGGCCACTATATTCAAATGCAACTCCCAGTGCAATGAGAAGAGAGGGGAAAAAAAGTATAAACGGCAAAGTCTGTCTGCTGATACCACGTATTAACATTGCAATTGTTTTTTACTCCAAGCAGGCAAACGGTTGCTTCGACATTATGCTGATAGATAGTCCAGTTCAGCCAAGTCAGAAACCTGGGCTGTAGAAGATATCCAACTTGTTATTGTACACTTCCGTCTCAACCTCAAAAATACCGAGCAGAGTGTGAAATAAATTGTCATGACTGTAGCGTTGATCTTTACGTTGCCTGACCGTCTCCACATCAATTTCTCCCGTAATCCCATCGCCAAGCCACATTAAAGAACCAATGTGCGTCTGAGAATCCGGTGCAAAGGTATATGGCATGCCGTGTAAATATAAACCCTTTTCCCCAAGACTCTCGCCGTGGTCACTAAAGTAAAGCATGGCAGTACTGTAACTTTTTTCATATTCTTTTAAAAATCCAATAACTTTGGACAAAAAATAGTCTGTGTACAGCAGTGTATTATCATAGGCGTTGACGATTTCCTGCCGGGTGCATTCTTCCAGTTGATTGGTCTTGCACACTGGTTGGAATTTTTCAAATTCTTTCGGATACCTCTTATAATAAGCAGGCCCATGATTTCCCATTTGATGAAGCACGATTAAAATATCTTTTCCGGAATGCTGACCGATATAGCGATCGAGCCCTACCAGCATCCCCACGTCTCTGCATTCACCATCTGAACAGACAGAGTTGTTTGCAGGTATTGAATAATCTTCATAAGAAACACGCGAAGCAACGCCCTTTGAATCCGAATTGTTGTCTCTCCATAAAACATCTATGATGTCCGTGTGAGTTAACACATCCAGAATATTTTCGTTTGTCCTCCCTTTCCTGGGAGAATAGTCTTTCCTGGTAAAAGAAGAAAACATACAGGGAACAGAGTATGCTGTTGATGTTCCGCACGAATACATTTTACTGAAATTTACTATATTTTCCTGTTCCAACAGAGGGTTTGTAGTCCTTCCATAGCCGTTTAGGGAAAGGTGATCTGCCCTTACGGCTTCCCCTACCACCAAAATCACGAGTTTCGTACGGTCTTGTTTTTCGTCACGCTCTTCAACAACCTTGGCATCCACCCCCAGTGGGGTTATGCCTGTTTCATGCGGGGCAAATATGTCTACTGCATATTCCCCCATTGAATAGAGGTAATATGACGGATTTGTATAATATCGAAGAGGCTTATGTTCCCTGAAAAATGAGGTGTAAAATTTACTGAAACTGAAAATCATGGCAAATAGGATAAGTATAGAAATAACACAGTCTCTTGCTTTGTACAGGACAGCTTTTTTCCAGGGTAGAGCCACAAGTCTCACCCGCAGGATAAACAGACTTGGGAGCACGCCAAGGAGGAAAAAATAAGAGAATACTTCCCAACTTATCAGGTCGTATGTCTCCGACCAGTCCGTCTCAAATATACTCTGAATCATAATATCATCTATGACCACATTATAATTATCCATAAAGTAGGCTGCAAAGGCAGTACTGGTCAGTAGAACGACCAGGATAAGTTTTATAGTGTATCTTGACGTTATCAGAGTAAAAAAAAGAGTTAATATGGCTATGAGGCCTGCGGCTAAGGAGAACAGAAAGCCACTATTCTGTAGAGAAATCGGGTAAACGCTGAAAACGTGACGAAAAAATGCCATATTGCCGCAGAGTACGAAAAACAGGGATGTAAAAACAATGAGTTTTGTCGTACTGACGCCCTTTTTGCCGGAATAGATGTCAAAGAGTCCTTTGCATAGTCTCATTTCTTTGTTATCCAAAACATTGTTATTCGCTACTACTCCAGATATCGTAAACGTACTTTAAATTAGGGCTTAATTTTTGACACATTGCACCGTTTTTTGTGTTGTTAAAAGTTTTCAGTTGTCAGTTTTCGGGTGCAGTAACTGAAAACTCAGACCAGCAACTGTCCACTTTCGCCCTATCTTACTGTAAGTACGCACATAGCACAAATACAAATATTACAATTTGCTGAGGTCTGTACACCCATTTTTTATGCCCATTTCTATCAATTATACCAGCAGTCACTTCGTCCCGCCAGGACTGCCTGTCTGAGAATAGACATTTCGTATATCTACACTTACCTGTTCAAAATCAAAGAATTTTCTATCAATACATACAGGCATACATATGATATTGCAAGAATTATTCTAATTGGAACCATCCTTTTCTGTAATGCTCAAAAGTTGCGGTATTTAATAGACAACCGTTTATAACAGGGGAAGATGAAGAAATGATGAAGCTGCGACGAGGAAACCAGCAATTATTTTCTATACTGCCGTTTTAACAACAGTACAGCACCCATTGAGAACAGTGCATTCATGGAAAAGGCCATGGTGGGGCTGAATAACTGCCACACCAGTCCGAAGAGAATCGCACCAGGAAGGACAGCCAGACCAACAACCATATGGTAGAGGCCAAATGCAGTTGCCTGTTCCTTCTTGTTCGCAAAATCACCAATCAGAGCCCTCTCAGCACCTTCAGTTGCTGCAAGGGCAGCGGCATAGGACAGAAAAAGTGGCCAGACAAGAGTGGGGTGACTGGCAGAACAGCTCCAGGCAAGAGCAAACAGGATGCATATTCGCAATAACCAGCCGCACAGCAAAACAGGAAGTCTGCCAAGCTTGTCTGACAGTATGCCTGCAGGCCCTGCCACCACTGCTTTTACAGCACTGGCCGCAGCCCATATTAAGGGGATCCAGGCAAGCTGCAACCCCTGATCATTGACCCAGAGAATCAGAAAGGCTTCAGGGGCGCTGGCAAGAGCTAGAGCTCCTGAAGCCAGAATAAGACCGCGTAATCTATGATCGATGGCTGACCAGCGAAGGGGTGGTAACTTTTTCAGCTCTGCAAAGGTTGGAGAAGCTTCCAGGCCGAAACAGAGGAGAAAAACTACTAAAATACCCGGAATCAGAGAGCAGAGGAATACATCCCCCATACTCATATTATTTTGTAAGAGAAACCAGGCGATAATTGGACCCACCATGGCCCCTGCATTATCCAGTGCACGATGAAAACCAAAGGCCATCCCAAGCCTGGCGGTGTCAGTGGACCCGGCGATCAAAGCATCTCTTGGAGATGTGCGAAATCCCTTGCCGACCCTGTCCAGAAAGCGTAGCAATAAAACCCAGCTCCAGCCAAAAGCAAGGCCTATGAGAGGACGTGCCAGATTGGAAACCGTATAGCCGCCGACAACCATCTTCTTATGATTCCAACCCTTGTCAGCCATACGCCCGGAAAAAAGCTTCAACAAACTGGCAGTGGCCTCGGCTACCCCTTCAATAAGTCCAACGATTGCAGGGCCGGCTCCAAGTGTTGCTGTGAGAAAGATTGGCAGCAGGGGGGTAATCATCTCACTTGACATATCATTCAAAAAGGAGACTAGTCCGAGAACAATTACAGTACGCGGAAGAAAGAGTGTTTTCAATGTTTCAATCCTCTTGTTAGAAAATAAGAGAAACAGGATCCCCCTATAAACCAAAAAAACAGATAATAAATTATCCTTACTACGGTATATTAACTGTTCAGCAATGTATTAAATTCGTTAATCTGGACTTCGAAACATACTTATGCTATGCGAGAAGTCCAAAATGGGTAAAGTTGGAGTGCTGCTGAATAGTTATAGAAATAGTATCAAGCCGTCCGCCAGTGAACAGTACACCGCCAAAATATACAGGAAATGTTTGCTTAAATATGCAATCAGCCAACGAACGGCCAGATAACCTGAAATAAATGCTGCAAAGAATCTCACACATAAAAGCAAAATAAAATAACCCATTGCCTGCATAGCAAAAAGATATTCCAATGCGAGTACTCCGGCACCGAGCATAACAGGCACTAATGTCAAAAAGAAGAATCTGGCAGAAGAGGATCGGTCAAAATTACGGGTCATACCCCAGCAATGGTTGGACCAAAGCGGGATACGCAAGATAATAAGGCTAGAACCTGAGAACAGCCTATAAAAAGAACGTCAAACCAGGTAATTTCTTTGATATTGAGAGTCCGCTTCCCTGCAAGTTCTGCCACAATAAGTAGAGTTGCTGTAAAAAAGAGAAAACAGTCTGTTACCTTAGCATTGGAAAATGCCGTTTCAATAAGATCAGTACAGAAAAAACCGACAATAACTGCTGCTATATTTGCCAGCATCAGGTGCCAGCCCATTCGTGCATTCTCCGTTGAAAATGGTTTTTTCTGATCAGGGTGGCGATACATTCCAATGCAATAGCAATGAGATATCTACGTTAGAAAAAAACAGCAAAAAATGTTCCCATTGCAGCAAGCCATCAAAAGCAAGGCTCTTTAAACAAATCTGTGAGTGAAACTAAGCAAATAGCATGGATGAAATTGAATTAAAGGCCAAGCACTACGGATCGCTGGGCGAACCCTGTTTTCTTGCAGAGGATGGATAAATATCTCTTCACGATTTACCGCAGGAAATGGATGTGACCTGTAAAGAGCAGAAACTGTTTGTTTTTGATCAGATAAGACCTCTTGCTGAGGTAGAAATCAAATACACCCAATATGTTCTGGACAAATGTAAAAGAAATAAGCAAAAGGCCGCTTCTCTGCCTGGTATCAATCGTAAAACCATTCACAAAAAACTGGGGACACTGCCTCCCTCCGCAACAGTACCATTCGCTACACTTCTTTAATTCCCTCAAGCCTCCAAACCTCTGTGCCCACAGGACGTGCCCAGCTCCACTCTTCAGCAAATTTCACAGGCTCTGTCATGGAGCCTGCCAGTAAGTCACCACTCTTATCGTCCACTGTATAATCAAGAAGGTTGGCGGTGAAAAGCACGGTGATGAAGTCTTCACCACCTTTTGATCCGGCAGCAACCATCTCAACGTTACGGATGGAGATATTTTCAAGTTTATTCAACTCTCCCTTTGCTTCCATTTCAGAAAACTGCTCCTTATACTCAGTAGCAAGCTGCTCTCCAAGCAGATGTTCATACGAGGTAATATCTCTACGCATCCACCCCGCCTGCACCTTAAAAAACACATCCGATGCCACTTCCATAAAATAATCTTTATCAAAGGCCGGATCCGTTGCACGAATCTCGTTAATCCCCTCGTCAAGTCCTGAAAGAGCAGGTTCCTGCGGAGGTGGGGGAGGAGCTGAACCACCACCAAATGGACTGGCGTTACGAGGCGGCTGATATCCCGGGGAAGCGCTCCCTGGTGGTTTCGCTGCAAATCGTCTGTACAAAAAATAGCCAACACCACCCAGTAACAGCAGAGGAAGGATTCCCATACCGGAGCCTCCCATACCAAACATACTGCCCAAAAGCATTCCACCTAATGCACCTCCAAGCAGACCACCCATCATACCTCTACCGAAACCGGACTTTTTCTGGTTTTGTCTCATTTGCTTTTGTTGTACAGGTGCCTGTTTCCTGGGGGTGATGCGACGAAAGGATCTACCGCCGCCCCTTGATCTGGCGTCTGAATACTCCGCCATAATCCCAGCTTCAAGAAAACAGAGGGTGAAGAAAACGAGAAACAGTGGGGTTAGTTTTCTCAGAAAGAGTAGCATATTTTATCTCCATATTTATTTGCAGTGTTACTTGAAATGTCACACTTTTTCTATCCGTTCAAACAAAAGACATTAGCAACACTCTTCCGCTTTGTCATCATTTTTAGCCTCTGCCATCATCATTACTTTTACCCGAGTGCTATTGTGTGCTATCTTTGCAAAATGAACAACAGAATTCTTCTCATATTTCCTCCCCTTGCCAAGGCCTGTGAACCACCGGCAGGCATCGCAAGAATTGCGGGTTTTTTACGAAACAACCAACAGCTGACTACTCTCTGGGATGCAAATATTGAGGGGCAGGAATACCTGCTCAAAAAAGAACAGACCCCTGAAGACACTTGGAGTAAACGAGCCTGGAAAAACAAAGAAACCAACCTGGGTGCCCTTCGTGACAGTGTTCTATACAAAAACCAGGACAGATACCAGCGTGCCATTCGCGATTTAAATCGAACTTTATCACAGAGCTGTAAAAAAACTGGTATCAATATTAATCTTGCTGATTATCAGGACACAAACCTTTCGGCTCACCAAAGTACAGACTTGCTTTACGCCGCTCAAAACTACAAGCAATCAATTTTCTATCCTTTTTTCAAACAACGATTTTCTGAATTGTTTGCTGACAATGACACCGGGTTTATCGGGATTTCCCTTAACTACCTGAGCCAGGCATTGGTGGCATTTGCACTTGCCGGATATATAAGGACACACTATCCACAACAAAAGCTGCTCATTGGCGGCGGACTCATCACCTCCTGGTTACGCAGTCCCGGCTGGAAACATCCTTTTGGAAATCTATTTGACCATATTATTGAGGGTGCCGGCGAAAAGCCTCTCTTACAGATTCTTAAACATCGTTCAAATATCATCCACAGTCCGCCGGACTTCACCGACCTGCCCTTGACAAGGTATCTTTCCCCGGGATTAATCATTCCCTACAGTGCATCCAGCGGCTGCTACTGGAACCGTTGCTCCTTTTGTCCTGAAAAAGCAGAGGGCAGCAGCTACAGCAAACTGTCCTCTGCAGAAGTTCTTCAAGATATGCAATTTCTAGTGGAAAAATTTTCCCCGCGTTTACTTCATTTGCTTGACAATGCTGTAGCACCATCTCTAATGAAAGAATTGATCAGGCAGCCAGTCGGCGTTGACTGGTATGGATTTGCACGAATCAGCCCGGAGCTGGCTAACCCCGGTTTCTGCAAAAAGCTCCGTGCCAGCGGTTGCCTGATGCTGAAGTTAGGCATTGAATCCGGATCACAAACAGTGCTGGATGCCATGGATAAGGGGATTGACCTCCCGCTGGTTGAGAAATGCCTCGTGGCATTACAGGCTGCCGGTATTGCTGTTTACGTCTATCTGCTCTTTGGCACACCGACAGAAACAAGGGTAGAAGCAAGACTGACCACCGACTTTACAGTTCACAATGCTGATCGAATCGGCTTCCTTAACCTGGCAGTGTTTAATCTGCCCAAAAACAGTGACGAAAAGAAGCAGTTACAGGTTCATAATTTTTCAGCGGGTGATTTAGGACTTTATTCTGATTTTTTTCACCCCAAGGGATGGAACCGCAAAAAAGTGCGAAATTTTCTGACAGACGAGTTCAAAGCAGAGCCAGAAATCAGAAAAATTCTCCAACGCGATCCTCCCTTTTTTACCTCCAACCATGCCGTTTTTATGGCTGATGCAATTAGCAACAACAAGGAACAGTAACAATGAGCAAGAAACGGATAATCATCGTTGGTGGAGGAGCAGCAGGATTAATGGCCGCCGGGCAGGCCGCTGAACAGGGTGCAGAAGTAATACTTCTTGAAAAGATGAAACAACCTGGCCGCAAGATATGCATCAGTGGCAAAGGCAGGTGCAATATCACTAACAGTGCCGCTATCCCTGAATTTATAGAACATTTTGGTAAGAATGGACGTTTCCTGCGACAGGTTTTTTCCCGTTTTTTTGCCCCTGAACTGTTGCAGTTTTTTCAGGATAAAGGCCTTCCCGTGAGCCTTGAACGAGGGGGTAGATATTTTCCCTCCAGTGGCAGGGCATCTGACATTCTCAAAATCTTTCTCCAGTGGCTTGCACAACTGCACGTACAAATCAGGCACAACAGCGCGGTGAAAAAGATACTAATTAAAGATTTCGTTGTGCAGGGTGTAAAAACCGCGAAAGAAACCATCCCCTGTGATGCTGTAATTCTGGCAACTGGCGGTTCGTCTTATCCTGCCACCGGCTCCACAGGAGACGGGTACGCTCTTGCAGAAACTGCCGGACACACCATCGTTGCCATTCGTCCGGCTCTGGTTCCCCTGCAGATAGCCGGTGGGATTGAACCTGATCTTGCAGGGCTGGAACTGCGAAACATTGAAGTAAAACTCACCATAGACGGAAAACAGAAACGAAAACTTTTTGGTGAATTGCATTTTCTAAAAACCTCCATCAGCGGGCCGGTGATTCTCACCTTAAGCCGAGAGGCCGTGGATGGACTGAAGCAGCAAAAAAAGGTGGCCATACTCCTCGACCTAAAACCTGCCCTCAATGAAAAAAAGCTTGATAACCGCTTAATCCGTGATTTTGAAAAACGCCACAAGGAAATATTCGCTGAAGTGTTACGAGGCCTTATTCCCGCAAAATTGGTTCCTCTCTGTCTGCGACAAACGGCAATCCCGCCAGATCGACTGGCTGGGCAGATTGCTAAAAAAGAGCGTAAAAAACTTCTGCAGTGGCTGAAGAACAACCGTATAGAGGTTATTGGGCATCGTCCGTTCAAAGAAGCCATTGTCACCGCAGGAGGAATCTCCCTCAAAGAAGTTGATCCGCGAACTATGGAATCCAAGCTAACCAGGGGGCTGTATCTGGTTGGTGAGCTACTCGACTTGGATGGAAACACCGGTGGCTATAATCTTCAGGCAGCCTTTTCCACTGGCTGGCTGGCAGGTAAAAGTGCTGCAAAGTCTATCATGCATTTATCATAGAATGATGGTAACTATTCAGCGGTTAACCCACTCACCCTGATTTTTTCAGGAAAAAGACAGAAACTGCCAATCACCTATCCGACCTGTGGTGCAAAATGAAAATTATCGCAACCAGACTTATCATCAAACTGCTGTCATTTGGACAGCTTGTCAAGTGTACTTGAACAAGGAGGTGAGTATGGTTATGTAATAATTTTGATACATCTTCTGTTAATAAAAAAAGAGGTTTCACCGGCAAGGGATACCTGTGTCAAAAATAAGCCTTTTTTATGGGAAAAAGTAACATGGATCGAGTAAATATCTTTCAAAGATCTCTCCGGAAACAATCAAACCACATTTTCATCAACTCTGCCTGATCAGGCAACCATCTTCCAAAAAGATATTTTCTATATAATTACCGGGCTTGTCCAACAAACGGTTCAGATTGTAGTTCGCTTAGGCTCTTTATGCATCCCTATCTTCCCGAAGATAAATGGAAATATCTGTGTGTTTAATGTTATTCGTTTTCAATAATCGTTTTATACTATCTCGAATTTGATTGGCTGAAAGATTCATTTCGACATAAGTGGAAAAGCCACATTTTTGTGGGCTTCTCAGATCACTGGGGTTACTTGAGAAGTATTTATTATTACGATTGGATATATGTTCCTGCTTGCTTTCCAAAGAGCTAAAAATATTTTGATCGGTGTTTGAAAGGTGGGTACAAAGCTGGATATATAATTCCGACCAAGTCACCTTGTTTTTGTATGGAGTTCCGGCAAGTACGAAGCCATAGGGTCTTTTGTATTTGAAATCTTCCGTTAAATTATGAGGTTCCTTGTTATTTAATTCTTTGCCCTCCACTTGCTGGTACAGTGGTGTGTTTATGTGATTTTGAATCAATTCAGATAAATAATTGGCTGTATCAGAAAACTTCTTGTTTCTTTTGTTAAACTTTGTTTTGAAATGAACGCCATTATCAATTGCTTCATTGTCATTATGGTCAATCTCCAACCACCAATCATCTGATAATGCTAGAAAATCCTCTTGAACACTTTTGAGATTACTTAATATTTTTTTTACACGTTCTTTCATTTGCATACCTTATTGAATTTCAAAGCCGAACAGTGTTAATACATAGATCGAAATCCACCATATTAGCCTATCTCTTACGAGATTTTCCATGTATTGCACTTATATCCAGATCCCATGGGAAACAACATTAAAACCAAAATGACATTTTCAACCTTCATTTTCACATAAAATGTGATACTATCATGAATATTATGAAAATCCATACTAAATCCAGAACTTAAATTACTTGATCAGGCGTTGTGAACCTTGGAAGGCCGAAGAAAATCAAATAAAACGATATCCCCTACTTGCTATTTATTACATATATTGAGGAACAATGAGACGTCTGGTCGTTTTACCATTTGCCAAATCCGTTGAGATTGCCTACAAATCCATTCGGGCACGGTTTTTTCGTTCTCTTGTAACTACCCTTACGCTCGTTCTTGCTGTCTCTTTTCTGGCTTTCAGTCAAATCAACATTATTATAGCAGATAATTTACTGGCAGCCGGCGATCCAGATATGTATCAAACGATTATACGATGTGGATATGATGTCAGCCCTGACGACACAAGCCTTGCTGCATCCCCAAAACAGCGCTGGATCGTTATCCTCTCCTTACTTGTCTGTGTTGTGGGAATTATCAACGCCCAACTGATGTCTGTTACCGAGCGCTTCCGTGAGATAGGCACCATGAAATGTCTGGGTGCGCTGGATCGCTTTGTTGTTCGTCTGTTTGTTATGGAAGCTGCGATGCAGGGGCTGGCCGGAGCTTTGGCAGGAGCAATACTTGGAGGTGCTGGTGCCATTCTCAGTGCACTTATTCGATTTGGATCAGGGATTTTTGTAAATTTTCCCTGGCAGCCCGTATTTCTTTCCCTTGGTCTTGCCATCTGCATTGGGATGTTTTTAAGCCTGGCTGGTGTTTTGTACCCGGCTATTATTGCTGCCCGTATGCAGCCTGTTGAGGCTATGAGGGTGGAACAGTGAGAAGGGAACAATGACAAAAAAATACATAGTAAGAGCAACAGACGTAACCAAAGATTTCGATCTGGGTAAAATAGTCGTCAAGGTACTCAAAGGCATAGATCTGGAAATTGAAACAGGTAAATACGTTTCCATCATGGGACCTTCAGGATCTGGGAAATCCACCCTGTTCAATATGATTGGCGGCCTGGACAAACCCACCTCCGGAAAAGTGTTTATCGACGAAGTGGATATTGCCCAGCTGGATGCCTACGAGCTTGCCTGGTTACGCTGCAGAAAAATCGGCTACATTTTTCAGACTTTTAATCTTATCCCGGTAATGACTGCCCTTGAAAATGTAACACTGCCAATGACCTTTGCCGGTATGCCTTCTGAGGCAGCAGTGGCTAAAGGCATGCAACTCCTCCTGGATGTTGGTCTCGACGGAAGACACGCACATAAACCGTCTGAACTCTCCGGGGGGCAACAGCAACGTGTGGCCGTCGCTCGCGCCCTTGCCAACAGCCCCGCCATTATTCTTGCCGATGAACCCACGGGTAACCTGGATTTAAAAACCGGTGCAGAGATCATTTCGCTTTTAAAAGATATGAGTGAGGATCAGGGAGTGACAGTGATTTCCGCCACCCACGATTATAAGATGCTCAATGTTTCTGATCAGGTTATCTGGATTCGTGACGGCCGGGTGGATAAGATCCAGGAGCGCGACGAACTCAAAATTCATACCGGAGGGATGAGCAGCTAAGGTCTATGTCCTCCTTCAAAACCTTTCTATCCGCTGTTTTTCTTCTATTATTGTTGGCTGTGGCTGTGCCAGGCTCTTCTTATGCCTGGCATCAGCTCTCCCTGCGGGAGACGATCAGTCACCTCTCTTCTTTTACGGAACGGGTCACAGGCAGTAAAGGCTGCAACAAAACAGCAGACTTTATCCGTGATCAATTCAAGGCACTTGATATCACCCCGAACAGTTATCGCTTCCCCATCCCGGTGCGTAAAACGGGAAAGGCAGAACTCAGCATTGGGAGCAAAAAAATCCCCCTTAATGCATTTGTATACAACGCCGTAACCCCGGAAGCCATCGATGGCGTACTCACTGGCCCTCTCTACTATGTGGGTAAAGGGAAATGGTCTGATATCAAGGGCATGAATATTGAAAACAGTATTGTTATTCTTGATGCGGACTCCGGACAGAACTGGCAGCAGTTGGCCTCAATTGGTGCCAAATCTATTATTTATCTTAACGACTCGCCCACCGTCTCCAAATACCTTTTTGCAGAGAAGGAAGAACTGACTCCCATCCAGCTTCCCTGTTTCTGGATGGAAAAAAAGCAGATCAGTCAGTTCTTCGACAGTCCGGTTTTTGCAAAACCCGGTCTTATCGCAGGAACCGCCGAACTCACAGCGGCTGCCCACTGGCGGGAAGTCATTGCAGAAAACATTTACGGTCTTATTCCCGGAAATGACCCGAAGCTGAAAAAAGAGCTGCTGATTATTGAAGCGTTCTATGATGCTTCCGGCTTTGTCAGCAACCGTGCTCCAGGAGCTGATGAAGCGACATCCATCGCCACCCTGCTGCACCTGGCAGGAGAACTGAAAAAGAATCCGCCCGCCCGCCCGGTACTTCTGCTTGCAAATTCCGGACACAGCCAGTCCCTTGCCGGAATGCGTGACATCCTCTGGAGCATCAGTTCCAAAAAGAAGCTCCTCAAAACAGAGAAAAAACGCTTAAAAGCAAGTTTGAGCCAGACGAAAGAAAATCTCCAGGCTCTTGAAGATATACAATGGCCCATGGAGATGGATCTGGAGCGGGATCTGCAAATCCATCTGGCTATGGAAGACCAGATCAAATTACTGGTGGATACTGTCTCAAGGAAACTGAACAGCCTGAGACTATTGCGGGGAAAAACAAAAACGCCAGAGACAGAAGCGGCAATCAAGGAACTTTCCAAAACCCGCCTCCTGTTCAGACGTCTGGGGTGGCGAAAATCGTTTCATGATCTGGGAGCAGACGAAAAAGAACTGTTTCAGCAAACACTCCCCCAGGCCATTAACAACAATAAAAAACGAAAAAAAGAACTTAAAAGCCATCTCAAAACGCTGAAAACAGCTTTTGCCTTTCGAAAATTTGTCAGTGATTACGAGATTGCCGCCTTTATTTCTCTGCATCTCTCCAGCCATGGCAATGGTATAGGTGCCTTCCATCAGGGATTTCTCTACAAGTTAAAAGCACGGGTGAACCGTACCGGAATATTCTCTGATATTGCAGATCTTCTGGCAAAAACATCCAGACAAAGCAAAAGTACAACCCCTTATATTGAGACCCTGCGCCCGAGCCGTTTACGATCATGGGATTCCTGGTTTCTGGACAAGCCTGCACTAGGCGGAGAAGTTGCGTCACTGGGTGGATATCTGGGCATTAGCCTTGTCAGTACTGCCGACGCCCGTGCCCTCTGGGGAACCCCCTGGGACACCACGGAATATATCAACTGGGACACGCTGCGAAATCAGGCCCTGCTCATTACAGATATGGTGCAGGCTATGGCCGGAGCTGAAAAGCTCCACTCGGGGAAACTGCCGCGTAAAGGGCTGGCCACTGTTACCGGTCGTGCCAATCTTCTCCTTCAGGGCGAACTCTTTGCCAACTTTCCTGCTGCTGAAACAGTTCTTCTGGCCTATCAGGGCACTCGTAAGCACTATGCCACGGTGGACGCAACCGGCAGATTTCAGATAAAAGGGGTGGCAGATAAAAAACATGTCCTGGATAAGCTGATTCTGGAAGGATACCGTTTTGACAAAGAGAGCGGCAAGGTCATCTGGGCCATTGATAAAAAACTAACAGGGAAAAAGAATTATCGGGTGAAGGTTCGCAAACGTCACGCCAAAACCGACCTCACCCTTTTCCCCTGTACAGAAACCACCATCTTCGGCCTTCTTGAACCACGAAACTTCAACTATCTTACGAAGATTACGCTACTGGATGGACGAAGAGACGCCCCTCCCCAGCATTACTGGTACAGTCGAATAGACACCCGTAAGTCCACCATGGCCTCCATCTACACCGAGCCTGGAACCTGGCTGAAAGCCACCTTGTCAGACAATGTACTCACCCGCAAAATGATACTGACCAATGGCACGGAAGAAAACTCCATGGGGTTTGGATATTCCGTTGATCAACACAACGCCATTCTTAATACGGTCTATCGTGCCGCCAAAGATATCTGGACTCTCCTCTCTCCCCGAATCACCAACCTTGAAAGCCACGGCATCTTTGACGATAAAATCTCCAAGCTTGAAGAACGTGGTCTAACTGCCCTTCTGCGTGCCGATAACAGCCTGACAAACCATGATTATGCTGGTTTCAGCAAGGCTGCGGCTGAGGCCATGGCCCTTGCCAACCGGGTCTATATGCAGGTTGAAAAAACCCAGAAAGACGTTCTTTTCGGTGTACTGTTTTACATCGCCCTCTTTGTTCCCTTTGCCTTCTGCATGGAACGTTTTTTGTTTAATTATGCCAATATTTATAAACGCATCGTAGCTTTTAGTGGAATCCTGCTGATTCTTATCGCTATTATCCGGCAGGTCCATCCCGCATTTCAGCTGGCCTACAGCCCGACGGTGGTAATCCTGGCATTCTTTATTCTGGGATTATCGCTGATGGTGAGTCTTATTATATTCTTCCGCTTTGAAGAGGAGATGATCCTCCTCCAACGCCGGGCAAGCCATAAACGGCCATCTGAAATCAGCCACTGGAAAGCGTTTACCGCCGCATTCTTCCTCGGAGTTTCCAATCTGAGACGCAGGCGTATCCGCACCATCCTTACCTGCCTCACCCTCATTATTCTCACCTTCACCATTATGAGTTTTACCACGGTCAAATCAGGGGAGAGGCAAAGCAGACTTTTCTTTCAGGACACGGCACCCTATCAGGGACTGCTTTTAAAACGTGTGGACTGGCGCAGCATGCCTGTCGAAGCCGTTGATTCCCTTGTTGACGGCTTTGAAAATACGGAAGGCATTGCCCCCCGTATCTGGCTGGAGGCACGGGATGCCACCCAGGCAGTCCATGTCCCTCTCCAATACGGAAAAAACAGCGCAGAATTACAGGGGTTAATAGGGCTTTCTCCTGCCGAGGCAAAGGTTACGGGCATTGACACCCTTCTTTCTTCCGGTCGCTGGTTACCGGGGAGGATCAACACGTAATCATTCTTGATAAGGATATGGCAGCAGCTCTGGGTGTTGCAACCGATGGAAGCCAGAAAATTACTCTCTGGGGGTATAATTTTACTGTCATAGGAAGTTTTTCCGGACAGCGACTGGACAAGGCGCTGGATCTTGACGGGGAACCACTGACACCCGTCACTTTCCCCCAGGAATCCGGCGCTGAAATCACAGAAGTCGAACAGGAAGCCATGGAATCGGGAGATGATATCAGATCATTCCAGTCCCGCTATCACCATATTCCAGCCGCCCAAATTGCTATTATCCCGGCCTCCACCCTGCTCACCATGGGAGGGAAACTGAAAAACCTTGCGGTGCGACCAAAAAGCAATATCAGTGACACCGCAGAAAAGCTGGTGGATCGTTTCTCCATGGCCATCTTTGCCGGAGAAAAAGATGGGGTGTGGCTCTACAATCAGAGTGACACCATCAAATACAGCGGTGTCCCCAATATTTTGATTCCTTTACTTATTTCCATATTTATCGTCTTAAACACTATGATCTCTTCTGTCTATGAACGAAAAAATGAGATCGCCATTTACACCTCAGTGGGTCTTGCCCCCTCACATGTTTCCTTTCTCTTTGTGGCCGAAGCCCTGGCGCTGGCTATTATTTCTGTGGTGCTAGGCTATCTGCTGGCACAAGTTTCAGCGGCTCTTTTTGCCCACACTTCTCTCTGGGCCGGACTCACCGTGAACTATTCTTCCATGGCAGGCGTTGCGGCCATGCTGCTTGTAATCGGGGTAGTGCTGCTCTCTGTTATCTATCCGTCACGGGTAGCAGCAAGAATTGCCATCCCCGATGTAAACGCAAACTTCAATCTCCCCCGGGCAGTGGACAATAAAATCACTACCACCCTGCCCTTTTTTATGAAATACGATGAACACGACTCCCTGGCAGGTTTTATATTCAACTACTTTCTCTCCCACCAGGACGTCTCCCACGGTCTCTTTTCCACAGGTCCCGTGGATCTCATATTCAGCTGCTGTAACATTGATGAGATGCGGGAAATGATCAGGAATCATACAAGCCCCCACACCATGCACTGTACCTATATTCGTTCTAAAGTCTGGCTTGCTCCTTTTGACTTTGGTATCATGCAATGGGTGGATATCCAGTTCTGCCCCGTTGAAGGTGATTCCAGTTATCTTGAGATTAAGGTCACCATGGAAAGACGATCCGGGGAAGAACAACTCTGGCAGCGAATCAACACCTCTTTTCTCCATGATCTGAGAAAACAGCTGCTTGTCTGGCGCTCCATTGACGACTCAAGTCATACCCATTTCGCCGGGGAATTCAGAAAAATTGCCGAGAAAAGTCAAGTACCGGACAACCAGGGAGAAGGTTTACATGACTGAGTCGACGAACAGAACGGATGTTATTCGTCTGCGAGCCATCATCAGCGGCCTGCTTCTTGCGGTGGGCATCTGCCTGCTTACTCCATTTAACAATATCTATCACCAGGCAACGCCCCTTGGTGGCGGCCATTTCCCACTGGCTCCGTTTTTTATCTTCCTGCTCCTTACCCTCCTCACGGCACTGTGGGGCTGGATTTTCCGCAGAAAGAATCTCTTCTTCAGCGGCAGCGAGTTGCTGATCGTCTGGATCGAGATGGTTATCGGCTCCGGAATTGCCTACACGGGTCTTGCCAGAACTCTGCTCCTGAACCTCACCACTCCCATCCATTATGCCACCGTTTCCAACCAGTGGCAGGAAAGTCTGCTTGCGGTACTGCCAGCTTCCATTGTTCCCACCGAGCCAGGTGCCGTAGAAATGCTCTATACCGGCCTTGATGGTGGCCGGGATATGAACTGGTTTGAAGTGGCCGCCGCCATCCCCTGGCAGGCGTGGATCAGTCCGCTGCTTACCTGGGGGACGTTTATCCTCCTGGCGTATGGATTTATGCTGTTTATCATAAATGTATTTTCCAGACAATGGATTCACAATGAGCGCATCAACTTCCCCCTCCTCAAGGTTCCGGAGATGCTTTCCAGTGCCCTTGACCAAAGGCAGGTCGGTGCCTTTTTCGCCAACCGTTTTCTCCTTATGGGACTCTTTATCCCTCTTTTTCTGCATCTCCTCAATGGCTTTCATTTCTATTATCCATCTGTCCCGCAGCTACCCACCCTGATTCTGGCAGGGCCCTATTTCCCTGATTACGGTCTCTTTTCGGGATTCCACAAACTGAAGATCTATATTTATCCCGCTTTTATCGGTTTTGCCTTTCTCACCTCAAGACAGATATCCTTTAGTTTCTGGTTCTTTTTTATTCTGGGCGGCCTCCTCTTTGGTCTGCTTGGACTGCTTGGGTATACCATTCCGGCATCGCAACTCGGCATCACCTTCGGTCCAACCCTGGCTAGACCGGAAGAGACCCAGATGCTTGGTGCCTACGGAGTCTTTTTTGTCTTTCTTATCTGGCTGGCACGGGCACACCTGCTTGAAGTTACCAAAACGTCCTTCTTCCTGGCAAAACCAGGGCATGCACGTACCGAATGGTTTGATGTACGTTTTTCTTTCTGGGGGGCAATCTTCTGTTTCGTCGGATTGCTCTACTGGGCAGTTTCCCTTGGTATGACACTGACCAGTGCCCTGCTCTTTTTCAGTGCGGCCTTTATGATTATGCTGGTGGCAGCAAGAATTATCTGCCAGGGAGGGCTGGCCTACTTTACCCTTACCGCAGCCCCCATGGATGGATTAATGAATATGGGTGGAACAAAGCTTTTTGCCGGTATAAACGGACTGCTACCCGCCATGGCCCAAAAAGTGCTCTTTGTTGATTTGCGTGAATCCCTGCTGCCCTCCCTTCTCCATGGCAGGAAACTAAGCCACGGCAAAAGACCGGGGCTGCTAATTTTCTCCGGACTTTTCTTTACCATACTGGCGAGTCTTACCGCCTCAATCCTGGCCATGATGACTCTTTATTACCGCTATGGAACGAGAGAACTCCAGCTGGAATGGGCAAGCAGAACAACCCTCACCGTATTTGAAAATATACACCGCCTGATAACCGCCCCCGTTGAACCGGGAGGCTGGATCACCTTTTTTGGACTTGCCGGTGCCCTGATTATGCTGATTCTGGTAGTCTGCTACCATCGTTTTTACTGGTGGCCCATTCATCCCCTGGGCTACCTTACCGCATACAGTTCCGCCATGCGGATTTTATGGGTGAGTTTTTTTATCGGCTGGGCCTGTAATGCCCTGTGTATGCGGTATGGCGGCGTTTCATTGTTTAAAAAGGTTCAATTTTTTTTTATAGGTCTTATTATTGGAGATTTCCTGATGGGTGGCGGCTGGGCTATTGTTGGATTTTTTACGGACTCTGGATATCAGGTTCTGCCTGACTAAAAAAATGTTAAAAACGAATATCAATTTTTCCTGTTCCTTTTCTTCCCATCCGGGATTCAAATAGAATGTATGACGACAAAGAACTAAAAGAATACAGAGACCTTCTCAAACCTCCCGATCACTTCGAAGAAGGGTTCGACTGGAAAACTATCATCGGAGCCGTCTTTATCGGTTTCCTGATGATGCCAGGCTCCATGTACCTGCAACTTGTTATCGGTCAGGGAATCGGTCCCGCTGCACGCTGGGTGACCATCATCCTTTTTGCAGAAGTTGCCAAACGGGCACATTCCGAACTGAAACAACAGGAAATTTTCCTCCTCTATTATATGGCAGGAGCGGCTCTGGCCTCCCCCTTTTCTGGACTTCTCTGGAATCAATATCTTGTCCAGTCCGATGCTGCCCGAATGCTGGGTCTTACCGAATATATACCCGCCTGGGTGGCTCCCGGGCCGGAATCGCTCTCCATGGTGGAACGTACCTTCCTCCACCGGGACTGGTTGATCCCCATACTGCTGCTGGTTGGTTCCCAGATTATTCAGCGTATTGATCATTTCGGCCTTGGCTATGCCCTGTACCGCATCACTTCCGATGTTGAGAAACTACCCTTCCCCATGGCACCTGTTGGTGCCCTTGGTACCATGGCTCTGGCCGAATCGACGGAAGAAAAGAAGAAGAGCTGGAAATGGCGGGTCTTTTCCATTGGCGGAGTTATCGGCTTAATATTTGGAGCCTTCTACGTGCTTCTGCCCATTGCCTCCGGGCTTATATTTAATGAACCAATCCGTCTAATCCCCATCCCCTGGATCGAACTCACCCAATATACAGAAGATATCCTCCCGGCTGTGGCCACAGGGATACAACTTGATCTCGGTCTTGTTTTTGTTGGTATGGTACTCCCCTTCTGGGCAGTGATTGGCGGACTTATCGGACTTATTATCACCATTATTCTCAACCCCATCCTCTATGCCCAGGGCATACTGGAACGCTGGCATCCGGGCATGGCCACCGTGGATACTGTTTTTGCCAATAATTTCGATTTTTATATGAGTTTTGGTATTGGCCTGGGGCTTGCTATTGGCGTGATTGGTGTCTGGTCGGTGGTACGCTCCTATCGCAGCACAAAAGAGCATATGGGTACCCTCCATGATCTTTTCCATCCGCCGGAAGGCCGTGGAGACTTTAATTTCTGGATATCCATAGCAATTTATGTTTTCTCCACCCTAGCTTATGTCGGCCTCTGTGTCCTGCTGGTTCCCAATTTCCCCTGGATCTTTTTTCTTGGCTACGGGTTTATCTACACCCCGATTATTTCCTATATTACTGCCAGGATGGAAGGCATCGCCGGACAATTTGTGAGTTTACCCCTTGTCCGGGAGGCAAGTTTTATAGCAGGAGCCAAGTTTTTCGGCTATCAGGGAATTGAAATCTGGTATGCCCCTATTCCCATTCATAACTACGGGGAAGCCACGGTACAGTTCAGACAGATTGAACTCACCGGAACCTCCATAAGAGGCATTATCAAGGCGGAAATAGTGGTATTCCCCATCGTTATGGTGGCAAGTCTGCTCTTTTCACAATTTATCTGGCGACTGGCGCCCATACCATCCAGCCACTATCCCTTTGCCCAGGAATTATGGCATCTGCAGGCGCTGAATACCCTGCTTATGCAGACCTCCACCCTGGAAGGCAACTCCATGTTCTACCAGGCATTAAGCGGAACAACGGTCTTTTCAGGCCTCGGTTTTGGTCTGGTTATGTATTTTATCCTCAGCCTCTTCGGCTTACCTATCCTGCTTATCTATGGCGTGGTTAGAGGGCTTGGCCAATCCACTCCCCATGGCTTGATCCTGGAGGTTCTTGGTGCCTTTCTAGGCCGTTACTTCTTCCTGAAACGTTACGGCCCCATGTGGAGGCAATATGCCCCTGTTCTCCTGGCCGGATTTTCCTGCGGAATGGGACTTATGGGGATGTTTGCCATGGGGCTGGCACTTATTATGAAGTCTCTTGGGCATTTGGCATATTGATAGCCTTCTGTCCTTATTATCTGACTTTCCTGAACAACTTTGTAATTCCACTTTTCCAGGTAGAATTCCATCTGACAATTCAGTATAATGGATTTGTATTGGTGCCAGGTTGAAGTAATAAGGATACAGGAAACACTGTTAAAAGGTTGCATTATTGCGGATCATGACCACAGTTACAAACAGCTCTTTAGTAATCCTGAACTTGTACGGGATCTCCTGCGAGGCTTTATTCTCGAGGACTGGGTTAAAGAACTGAATCTTGAGACCCTGGAACTGGTTAATGGCAGCTATATAAGTGACGATCTGCGAGAACGTGAAGATGACATCATCTGGCGGGTTCAGTTGGATGACAGTTGGATTTATATTTACCTGCTCATTGAATTTCAATCCACGATTGATCGCTATATGGCTCTAAGATTGCTCACTTATTTAGGGCTGCTGTATCAGGATTTACAAAAAAGCGGCAGCTTGCCGCCCGATGGTAAATTGCCACCGGTTCTGCCGCTGGTTTTATACAATGGACAAAAAGAATGGAATGCACCAATCAGTATCACTGAACTTATCCAGGATATTGCTGGCGGATTGGCTGCATATCGTCCGAATTTCCAGTATCTTCTTCTTGAAGAAAACAAATTTGCCATTGATAACCTGCCGGCTCGTAATCTTATCAGTGCTGTCTTTCAATTAGAGAAAAGTCAGTATCCGGAAGATATACGAACAGTTGTCAGCTCCCTTATACAATGGCTTAAATCACCAGAGCAGGAATCTATTCGTCGCGCCTTTACCGTATGGATTAACCGTGTCTTACTGCCTGTGCGTCTGCCGGGTCAAGACGTCCCGCATGTAAATGATTTATTGGAGGTGAAAACTATGTTAGCTGAACGCGTTAAGGAATGGACTAAAGAATGGAAAGAAGAGGGGATACAAAAATGGATGCAGAAAGATACTTCACAGGTACTATACCGTCTATTGACAAAAAAAATTGGCTCACTTTCTGCAAAAGTTGAAAGCAAATTAGAAAAAGCTGACAAAGAACAACTTATGCAATGGTCTGAACAGGTTCTTACTGCAAATTCTCTCGGAGATATTTTCGGGCACTGATTTTTTACATTTTATTTACACCTCACTTCTACTTTGAAAAAGAGGACAGGCAATTAGATATACTGTCCCCGAAACTTCCGAAACTTCATTCCAGCATGTTAGAGACACACAGAATTTTTTTTAAAAAGTACCTTACATTCAATAAAGAAAAACGATCTTGAAATTTCACCGGTAATCTTTACAATACAGGTAATATTCAGCGATCCTCTCATCAGAAAAAAACAATGACGAACAACTCAAATGTGGCCATGATGCGCATCAGTGACGCAAAGCTTCGCACCCTTCATGAACAACAGGAGCTGACCCAGCTATATCTTGCCACTACAATTGAGGTAACCACGGAAACAATTTCCCGCTGGGAACGATCAAACACTTCCAATATCAAAAAGGATAACGGAAAGAAATTAGCAGAGAGGGAGGCGACAGTTCTTTTACTTAGGCCGCAAGAATTATGACCGGAAATAAGACGCCGGCACTCTTTTCCGGTATGTCAAAGTCGGGCAGTCCACAAACGGGTAAAATTCAGGTCAGGGTAGACAAAGACAATATCATAAGCGATAAAGAAATGCTGGCAGTCTATGATGATTTCCCCGGAATGGAGAAGGACGATCTGCCCGTTGAGGTTGAGCTGATTGAAGAGATATGGATGGGCACAAAGTACTTCTGGAATCCTGTAAAGAAAGAATTCACCTTATTAGGCAAATGAAGACAAAGAAAAAAAAGTACCCATTTATTGTTCTGCCTCCCTCTGTTTTTTGGAGCAATGCTGCTTCTTCCTCCCGGGTTTTTCGCAGCAGAAATCAGCAGTCACTACCTGAGCGACAAAGGGAAAACAATAATTCTCCAGCTCTCCATTGGCAGCCCTGCACCTAACACTATTATTGTGGTGCAGCATCTCCCGCCCGGATCAAACGTTATCAACTCCTCTCCCCCTCATAACACCTATAAGAAAAAGAGTGAAAAGATAAAATGGCTGATCAAAAATCCGACTTCGGGAAATATGGCTATTCAATTGCATTTACAGGATCAGGTAGATGCCGGTTCTTTCCCCGCCACAGTTCGGTACATGGATAGCAGGAGCGGTGCATTTAAAGCGAACAGGAATCGGTAAGAACGTGTGACACCCTGCTTATCAACGTTCACATCAGGACGATGTTCCGGGAATACAGCGGCTTTTGTAAAACTTACAACAGTCGTTTAGCATACACATCCAAACGCTTCTTCAACAAACGCTGTTCGTTAAAGGTCATTTCTCTTTCTGCGGTGACAATTTCCGTATAATGACTGACAAGGCCCGAGTAGGAACTGGTGGGGTGAATGGTAAGCCAGTTTTCTGCATTATCATCAGCAAATGCGCGTTGCACGATTTCTACAACTACTCCATCATCTGCCTCTGTAGCCCACTGAATTACCTGCTTAAAAAGATTCTGTTCATTTTCCTTCCGGTACTCGGCCCGTTTAATCATAAATTCCATTCCCTGCATACAAACCTACCTCCGATTATTCGTTACTTTCCGCTAAGAACCTCTTTTTGGACAACCTCCAGGCAAAATATTCCTTTACTTTTCGAGTGGATACTCTCTCCAGGCATCAGGAGCAATGTGATCGAGTAAATAAGCAGACTGATCGACAAAACGATCAATACGCAACTTGATGATTTTCTGTACCATACTCTGATAGGATCCAGGATGTCGTTCCATCACCTTTACAAAGGCCTCACGACTAACAGAAAGCAGTTTTACATCAGTTAAAGCACGGGCAGAAAAAAACCAGTTAAACTCTGAAAGAAGAGCCAGTTCACCGAAATAATTCATAGTACTGTCACTTAACAACTGGAGATGGAACCGGCGACCGTTATAATGTTGATGAATATCAACCTCCCCCGACATAATCAGAAAAAACCGGTCGCTACACCTTCCTTCTTCAAGGATAAGCTCTCCTTTACTAAATTCTTCTTTTATAGCCAGATAGGCAAACAACTTGGAAACGCCTCCCGGTGCACCGGAAAAAACATGGCATCTGTTCAGAAATTTCTGAATTTCAGCCAGCTGATTCAACGGATCTACATTAAGATTCGGCATTGGCGAGGGCATAAAAATCTCCTTTTTTCTCCATAAGTTCGTCGTATGTTCCCTGCTCTACAATGCGCCCTGCTTTCAACACTGCAATATGATCATAGGCAGGGGTAAGGTCTAACCTGTGAATAACGGCAATTACTGTCTTTTTTCCCTTAAAATCAGTCTCAAACATCTCCTGAATCCGTGCCTGGGAGGTATTGTCAAGGCTGGCAGTAGCCTCATCCATAATCAGCACAGGAGTGTCTTTGAGAAATGCCCTGGCAATGGCCAGTTTTTGTTTCTGTCCACCGGAGAGTCTGTCTCCCTTGCTGCCCACTTCAAATTTAAGCCCGATTTCCACCACTTCATCAAGTAACTGTTCGTCATCAAAGGCCTGTGCTGCCAGTTCACGTAAACTTTCACCAAGCATCTGCTCAGACTTAACCGCACCAAAGAGGATATTATCAAGAAGTGTTCTGGTGTACAAATATTCACTTGGGCAAAATGGAATAAACCCGCTGGTCTGTCCGCATTTCGGGAGTTTCTGGCATGGAATGCAGGTTCCATGTGTTTTACAGTGATCCATATTGATATCGACGATATCCGTCTGGAATTTATGGCGGGCGGCAAGAATCTTTTCCTCCATAGCAGAAGGGAAAGAGACAATGGAGTGCTTACCAGGAATATAACGAAGAGCTAGAATCAATAACAGTCTTCTTGATTGCTTGGCTATTGGTTGGGGACCGCTCCCACTTTCAATAAGGTCACGATAAAGAGTGAACTCATCAGCTTCCATGGGATTCTGTTTGAAGAAGAAATCATCGTCCTGAAAGTCAGCAAGCAGATTCACAGTTTGCCGGGCAATGGCAAATCCAAGGGTCAGTAGAGGCTTGGCAAGCTTCAACCCTGCCAGCATCTTCATAAATTTTTTATTCTCCGGAAGTCGTTCCACCTCAAATTCCCGGGTTAGAGAATCTCCAAAAACGATATTATCACGGATAGTTGAAAAGCGGAGGTACCTGGTTGCATCATAAAACTCAACCACATGCTCAAAATCAGTTCGTAAACTAGTCTGAATAATTTGACGCATGCGTAGCAGTTTATCCCGGAAGGGTTCGCACTCCTCAACACTTAACACCGCCTGCAGTCCAAAGCGGATAAGATCATCCTGCAGCCCGACTTTATTAATTATCCCATACACCACGGCACGATCAGGCGATTTCCCATCATCCGCAATAGCTCGCACACCGTAGAGCAAATTTTCGAAGATGCTACCGGAGAAGATAAAGGGCTGCTGAGCAATCATCGCAATATTACAACCGATATCCCGCTTACTCAGCTCATCGATTGAATATTTGTCAATGGTTATACTTCCCTGGCTGGCATCATACAACTGTGCTATAAGTAAGGCCAGAGTGGATTTTCCAGATCCTGAATAGCCAACCAGTGCCACCTGCTCATTTTTTTTGATATCGAGGTTAATTCCTTCAAGCAGTGTAACACCATCAGGAACGGTAAACGTCAGGTTCTGAATGGAAATATTCCCGCAAAACGTATAGGGTTCACGTCCAGGTGGCAGGAGAAGATGGGGCGGATCAAGATCGAATATTTTCATTATCTGCGAATATCTAATCTGTGCATCCTGATAACTCTGATAATACTCAATCAGCTCTTTCCAGGGATCATACACCTTCTCATAGGCGGACAAAAACGCCACTAGAGCACCAAGGGTAAACTGCCCGTGAATGGCCATATAGCCACCCACCAGAAAAAGAATAAAGGGGCCAAGGGATTGGAAAAAATTATTGGTAAACTTGATCCCGTATTTGACCACAAAAAGTTTTTTCATCAACTGATGCAGCTGGGCAATATAGGTAGTAAGCTTTTTTTCCTCCAGTTCATAGGCATCATTGCCATGGATTTCATGGATACCGGAGATGGATTCGTTCACCACATTGGCCATTACTCTGGTGGTTTTAACCCTTGTCTTGTTCAGTCTGTTATATTTCTTCTGGAGAAAGGGGATAACAAACAATTCAACGGGGTATATTCCCATACTGAGCAATGCCAACCAGGGATTTAATTCAAACATAAAACCGATAAAAACGACAAAGGTGAGGACGGATGTGATGGGAATGGCAATGGCACCACCAAGAAAGAAACCGATGGCATTCAACTCGGAGGTCATAGCAGAAACCACTGTTCCTGGCTGCATCTTCCGGTAAAACTGTAAGGGCAGCTGCAGTACATGGTTATATAGTTCCAGACGCATCTCCACCAGGATTTTCTGACCGATATACACCTGCAGCACATTAGTTATATATTTCAGCAAACCTGCAATGGTTACAGCACCGATATACAAACCGCAATACAAGAACAACAGTTCGGTATCTTTCAGGGAAATAGCTTCGTTAATGATTCGCTTCTGCATTTCAAGGGGAAACACCTTAAAAAACAGACTTATGACAATAATCAAGAACAGGACAAGCTGCATGGAGCGATGCCGTCGCAGGATCCAGTAAAATAATGATCTTTCTGTTATGCGCATAGATAATTTAGTATGTTCCTTCATAGCAGTAAATATACATTATTTAGAGTAATTGTCACTCTTCGGATTTTTGGCAGTCGTGCCCGATCCGTAAAAACAGGACTAAAAGTTATTTTGATGAAGAGTAACTAAATGCTCTTTCCCGCCGTCTCGCTTGAAAAAAAAAGTCTCTCACTGTACAATTCCATCAGATGCCCCTCCAATTCGCAACCCGAAGAATTTACGTCAGGAGAACAATGTGAACAAAACATCTCTATCCACCTTTTTCCAGCTTCACGCTTTTACGCTAAGCATTCTTGCCACTCTTACTTTTCTCAATCCAGCCACCACATTCTCACGAGCCATCCCCATGGAAGTTGGGGGCTTTGTACTGGGAACCGACGTCACAGACTATCCTGACATTGAATATTCCAACTTTTTGAAAGAAGTTGTGATCTACGACTGGCACGGTTTTGATAAGGGGATCATCTCTTATGGAATATGTGATTCTCCCGGAGAAATCGTCAAAATCAAATTAAAATACAAAAACCCCTCTAAAAAATACTTCAAAACACTCTTTGAAAGATATAAGAAAAAATATGGCAAACCAGACGAATGGAAAGGCGATTCCTTTGGTATCCTCCACGTCTGGAAATGGAAGTTCACGACAAAAACTGGTGATAAAATCCACCTGATTCTGCAGCACAATACGAAGAATCCCAACGAAAACACCGGCAATATGGTCAAATTATTCCGCCCGGGGCAAATACTCCGGGAACAGCAATGCTTCAACAAACAGTGCAGTGCAGGCATGAATGCAGTGGATAAGAAAAAGCAAAAGGATCGTAACGAAAGCAGCTGGGAATACCTTATCCCTCAGGAAGGCAAGTGAAGGAAGGCGATTCACAGTGGAGGAATATTGGCTGGAATGACCTTGAATTTCAATGTCCTGCCAGATGGGATGTTATTGTTTCAGGAGAGAGACACCTGCTGTTGGAGGAAAATTTTCAGCCAGTTCTTGAATTACGCTATCATGACAATAAAGAGAAGGCAGCACGCATTGAAAAACAGATTCTTCGAAATCTGCAAAAAGAAAATGGCCTCTTCCCGCACAAGTCCATCCCCTTTTCCTGGCAACCATTAAGCAAACATTTCAGTCTCTATTTGCTGCTGCAGGAGAAAGAGAGTCCTCCCCGGGCGGCACTTCTCTGTTGTAAAGAGTGTGGCACCACATTGCTTTTTTATTTTTTCAAAACCCTGGCTGCAAATCATCCCGATATCACCACCCTCTTTTCCAGCCTTTGCTGTCATAATGCGAAAAACGAACAAACCCTGTGGGAAATACAGGATTTCAAGCTCCGTCTCCCAAAACGATTTCAGCTTAACAGTTATACTTTCGCTGCAGGAATGACTCGTCTCTCTTTTCAGGACGGCAGTCTGACGGCACATATCTGCCGTCTGGCACCGGCTTCGCAACGCCTCCAATCCACCACCCTTTCTCAACTGTTGCAGGTCTTGGGTGATGTGGAGATTCCCGAAGAGGATATTATACAAACTGAGGAGATGGTGACTCACTCCAGACATCCCCCCATTTACCAACAGATTCTGGACAGGTTCAAACGAAAGCTCCCTTTCCATGAAATAATATTGCGCCATCATCCGAAAAGTGATCGATTAAGTGGCCTCTTTGTTTTTGATAAAAAGCCTATTTCCCGCAAGTCTGTTACCCGAATTATTGACAGTTATGAAATCTATCCTCTCTAAAAAAACAGACAAGGACAGGGTTCTCAGCAGGACTGAAGCACTGTCCTGCATCCCCCAGCAGAATCAGACCACTAGTTGGGAAGAACTTGAAAACGGAGATATTCAATTTACTTACGCCATTCCTCTCAGTCGTTTTTTTCAGGCTCTGCATAGGAAATTCAGCAGAAACAGAGTTGTCCCGCCAACAAAAAGACTGCAACTGGACGCTATGGGAAGTTTTGTCTGGAAACTGCTTGATGGAGAAAGGAGCGTGGGGAATATTATCACTCTCTTTGCAGAAGAATACAAAGTCAGTAATCAGGAGTCGGAAAAAGCGGTTACTGCATTTATAAAAACTTTAGGACAACGAGGATTTATCGGAATAAATCTCCCGTAAGACTACACCGCCAGCGGATAAGGCCAACCAGTTCCCCCGGTGCCCTTAATGTTCCCCCTTCAATGCCCGCAGACGTCTTTCGATTATCTGCAAATCCTGCCAGGTGGCGTTTTTCATCTCTGGATTTTTCAATAAATATCCGGGATGAAATGTGGGCATCACCGGA
>Ga0256826_1000240_pt1 | contig 31491 bp, 27 predicted proteins | sample CV79metaG_FD_185975 | JGI IMG/M metagenome (GOLD analysis project Ga0256826, IMG submission 185975) | Hydrothermal vent microbial communities from East Pacific Rise, Pacific Ocean - CV79 | ecosystem: Environmental > Aquatic > Marine > Hydrothermal vents | place: Pacific Ocean: East Pacific Rise...
CAGGTCATTAATAAGATCAGCGAACTCTCATAGTCGCTGACTTTTTCTCTTTTTTTCTCTATCAAAGACTAGCAAATACAATATATAAGTTAAGTTTGGTTATAATTTCGCGATATTATTACGTTACAAGGGAAACTGTATGGCTGAAGAGCTTTTAGAAGAAGAAAATTTTGCTGCGATGTTCGAAGCGTCTGAAAAGGCACAAGAAACTACAAATCGTATTGTAGAGGGCGAAATTGTTGAATTACAATTAGAAGATAACCGTGCACTAGTTGGTGTTGGTGAGAAGTTGGAGGGAATTTTATCACTAGATGAGATTCGTGACGAAAATGGTGAATTAATTTTCAATGTTGGCGATAAGCTTATGGTTATGGTGACTGGATACTACAACGAGCGTCCAAAAATCTCTCATAACAAAGTTAAAGAACAAGAGAAAACTCTTGAGTTCATCAACGCAAACAAAGAAGACTACGAAGATATCGTAATCGAAGGTGTTATCACGAACAAAAATCGTGGTGGATACGTTATCGAGATGGATTCTGTTAAATTCTTTATGCCACGTTCATTGGCTGCATTTAAAGACAGTGATGAAGTTGTTGGTCGTAAGATCAAAGCACAAATCATTAAACTTGATCCAGAAGATGGTTCAATCGTTGTATCTCGTCGTAAATTATTTAACGAAGAACGTAAGAAGAAAAAAGAGATTATTGACAAGCTAATGGCTGAAGATACTATTGTTGAAGGTACGATCAAAAAGATTACTTCATACGGTATGTTCGTAGACGTTGGTGGTGTTGACGGTCTTGTTCACTACAATGAGATCTCTTATAAGGGTCCTGTTAACCCATCTAAGCTTTACTCTGAGGGTGATGTTGTTACTGTAAAGGCAATCTCTTACGATAAAGATAAGCGTCACCTTTCTCTATCGATCAAAGCTTGTATGGAAGATCCTTGGGCTGAAGTAGAGTCTGAGCTTGACGAAGGTGATACCATCACAGTTACAGTAAGTAACATCGAGTCTTACGGGGTATTTGTTGACCTTGGAAATGACATCGAAGGTTTCTTACATATCTCTGAGATTACTTGGAACAAGAACATCAAAAATCCTAACGACTACCTAACAGTAGGCGAAGAGATCGATGTTGAAGTTATTGAGATCAACTCTGATACACATAAACTTCGTGTTTCACTGAAGCGACTTCTTCCAAAACCATTTGATGAGTTTGTGAAGAATCGTAAAGAGGGTGAGATCACTACAGGTGTTGTTACATCTCTTACTGACTTTGGTGCATTTGTCAAGATTGATGGTGTTGAAGGTCTTCTTCATAACCAAGACACATCTTGGGAAAAAGGTGCTAAAGCTAAAGATATGTTCAAAAAAGGTGACGAAGTTGAAGTTAAGATCGCACGTATTAACCGTGACGATCAGAAGATCTCTCTTAACCATAAATGTCTACAGGACAGCCCAATTGATACTTTTGCGACAAACCATAGTCGCAACGAAGTCATCACTGGTAAGATCCGTGACGTAAAAGATTTCGGAGTATTTGTATCACTTGCTGATGGCGTTGATGCACTTATCCGTGACGAAGATCTTGAGCCACTTGTAAAAGAGGAGCTAGAGATTGGTCAAGAGATCGAAGCTGTTATCGTTGTTATCGATACACAACGTGATCGTATCCGTCTTTCTGTAAAACAACTTTCTCGTGTAAACGATGCAAAGATCATTGCAGACCTTAACAAAGAAGATAGTGGTAACACACTAGGTGATCTACTTAAAGATCAACTGAAGTAATTCTTTCCCTTGTAAATCACAGCCATTTAGTATAGCGATTAAGCTATGCTTCGGCTGATGAGACTCTCTGAAGTTTGAACTGAAAATAGTACAAATGTTTTGATTTCAAAATTCACACAATTTTTATAAATGATAGGACGTAACGTTATGGAAAAATATCAAGTTGTAGTATGTGATCACATTCACGAAGCTGGCTTAGAGATGCTTAAAAATGATGAGAACATCGACTATGTTTTTGCTGCAGATATTGACAAGACAGAGCTTTTAAATGTTATCAAGACGGCTGATGTAGCTATTACTCGGAGTTCAACTGATGTTGATACAAAGTTTATTGCTGCGGCAACAAACCTTAAAGCGATTGTACGTGCAGGAGTTGGTGTTGACAACGTAGATATTCCAGGATGTTCTAAAGAGGGTATCATCGTTATGAACGTGCCAACAGCAAACACTATTGCTGCTGTTGAGTTGACGATGACGCATATGCTCTCATGTATGAGAATGTTTCCATACTCTCATGATCACCTTAAAAATCAGCGTATTTGGAAGCGTGAAAAGTGGTATGGCCGTGAGCTTAAGGGCAAAAAACTAGGTGTTATTGGTTTTGGTAACATTGGTAGTCGTGTTAGTATTCGTGCTAATGCTTTTGATATGGATGTTATTGCTTATGATCCGTATATCAATGCTTCTAAAGTAACTGACCTTGGTATGACATATACTGAGAACTTTGAAGATATCTTAGCTTGTGACATCATCACGATCCACACACCAAAAAATCAAGAGACGCTTGATATGATCGGTGAAGCTGAGATTGCTAAGATGAAAGAGGGCGTTGTCCTCATCAACTGTGCTCGTGGGGGTCTTTATAATGAAGAGGCACTTTACAATGGTCTTAAGTCTGGTAAGGTAAGTTTTGCGGGTATTGATGTCTTCATCAAAGAACCAGCGATTAACCACCCACTTCTTGATCTTGATAACATCGTCGTATCTCCACACCTTGGTGCAAATACGGTTGAGTCTCAGTACAACATTGGTACACAAGCAGCACAACAAGCCATTGAAGCAGCAAAAGGCATTGCGTATCCACATGCAATGAACTTACCAATTGATGAGTCAAAGATCCCTTCTTTTGTTAAGCCATTTTTAGAGCTTGGACAGAAGATGGGCTTCTTAGCATCACAGATCAATAAGGCACCACTTGTATCTGTAAAAGTAAGTGGTGATGGTGATATTGCTGAGTACCTTGAGTCTCTTGCAACATTTGCAACTGTTGGTGCTATGGCAAGTAACACAGGCGATACTGTGAACTACGTTAATGCTGAGTTTATTGCTGAGAAGCGTGATGTTAAAGTTGAAGTCGAAGAGACCGGTACAAAGACAGCATACAAAAACTTGATCACAGTGAAACTGACGACTGAGAAGCAGGTCGTTAGCATCTCTGCTACGATCTTTGAAGGTGGTGTACAGCGTATTGTTGATCTTGATGGTTTCGAAGTGGATGTTGAGCCACGCGGTGATATGATCATCTTTAAAAATACAGATGTTCCCGGTGTTATTGGTAGCGTCGGTACGATTCTTGCAACTAACAGTGTTAATATCTCTGATTTCCGTCTTGGCCGTAATGCTAAAGCAGAAGCATTAGCGATCATCTTAGTTGACTCTGACGTAAATGATACTGTAATGAGTGAGTTATCTGACCTTGATGCTTGTATTAGCGTTAAACACGTTCGTTTATAATCTTCATCAATATAGGTCATCTACAAACCTGTAGATGACCTATATAAAAATGGGTTGTTATTTGAGCCTATTATCCAAATAATTTGTAATTCATTTTCTTCATCATAATACCAACTCATTTATACCTTTTATACAATACCTTGATTGACTCAACGATACTGCTGTCTAAACTAAGGTAATGTTTTTATTTGTAAATTTGGGTAGTTTTGATAAGTAGAATACGATAAGCAGAGTATAATATTCTAGGTGCATCGATATCTTTAGTCTCTTTCTAGCAGTTAAAAAAGCAGCAGCTTTAGTGCATAGCTGCTTCACCAAGACTCCACATAGGCAAGAAGATACCAAGTGCAAGCATAAGTACTAGTCCTGCAATAATACCCAACATAATAGGTTCAATGGCTTCTTGTAAACCATCAATAATAGCATCAAACTTACCTTTATAATATTCAGTGACTTTATCAAGCATAGTGTCAAGTTGACCTGATGACTCACCTGCTTTTACCATCTGCAAAATCATATTTTCAAAAAGACCGGTCTCTTCCATACCAATACTTAACGTCGAACCTTTTTCAACAGATTGACGAATAATAGAGAATTGATGTTTTAATGGCAGGTTGTCTGTCATATTGATTGCAGTTTCTAGTGCCTCAGCGATAGGAATACCTGATCGAACTAGCTCAGAAAACACCAGTGTAAAACGACTTAGTGCAGAGTATAAGACAATACCTTTTATAAGATAAATTTTTAAAAGTAGTTGATGAAAACGATATCTAAACTCTTTATTATTTTCAATCATATACTTAATGGCTATATAGATAGTTGCTATAGCAGCTAAAACATATAGACCATAATTGGTTAGCATCCCAGATAAAAAAAGAAGAATTTTTGTTGGTAAAGGTAAGTTTCCACCCAACTCCGCAAAAATACTTTCAAATTGAGGAACAACATATGAGAGAAGGATTGTAAAGGCAACACCCATAGCAATCATAACGTTTCTTGGATATGCCATCGCTTTTTTAAACTTGACAATATTTTTACGAATCTCTTCGAGCATATCTGCAAGGTTGTGTAAGGCTTCAGCCATGTTACCTGTTTTTTCACCTAGATCAATCATAGCTAAGGTAAGACCACCTAGTTGGTAGCGGTAGTTATCCATAGCTTTGTAAAGGCTTGATCCAGAGTTAAGATCATCGCTACATTTACCTAGAATCTCTTTCAGCGTTTTATCTTCAGTCGCATTAGCCAAGTCAGTTAAAGAGTCGTGAACAGAGATACCTGCATTGGTCATTACCGCCAACTGACGGATCGCGGCGATCTGTGAATCTGGCTTGAGCTTTTTTTGCTTTGCATTTTTAAATAAGTTCTTTTTTATTTGCGCAAACTGCTCTTCGACAGGGGCTGAAGTCTCTTCCAGACTAACTAAAATACCAGGATATTTATTTTTAGCTTGATAATGTGCTTCTTTTTTATTTTCAGCATAAAGATTGTGTTGGCTTTTTCGTCCACGTACCAAAACTGTGGCTGTGTAATGTTTCATGATTTTGCTACCCTTAATATCTCTTCGATTGTAGTGACGCCACTTGCAACTTTTTTCATACCATTGTTAAACATGGGCTCAAAACCCTCAAGAAGTGCTTGTTCCATGATCTCTTCTTTAGAAGCTTCTTTAGCTATCATACTAGATATCTCCTCTGATATAGGTAAAACTTCTGAGATCATCTCACGGCCAACATAACCTACGCTGTTGCACTCTTTACAACCTTCTCCCTTGTAAAATACAGTGTCAGCAGAAAAATACTGTTTGTATGGTTCTATCACAGATGCAGGTAAGTTATCTTCTACTTTACAGTTAGTACATATTTTTCTGATAAGGCGTTGGGCTTGAATCGCTACCAATGAACCACTGATAAGATACGGCTCAATACCCATGTCTACCATACGTGGAATTGCAGAGATAGAATCATTAGTATGCAGTGTCGAGATAACGAGGTGTCCTGTCAGTGCCGCTTTAATTGCGATTTCTAATGTTTCATGATCACGAATTTCTCCAATCATGATCTTATCGGGATCTTGACGAAGGATAGAGCGTAAGGCATCTGCAAAGCTCAGACCTACACTAGAACGTACTTGAACCTGTTGAATAAGATTCATTCTATACTCAACAGGGTCTTCAACGGTAATAACCTTCTCTTCAACGCTACGCAGTTCATTAAGTGCACCATAGAGAGTGGTTGTTTTACCTGAACCGGTTGGTCCTGTAACCAAGATAAGACCAAAGGGTGATTTGAGTGCAGTATGCAGCTTTTTATAACCTGCTTCATCCATTCCGGCATCTTCAAGACGTACGAGTGCTTTCTCTTTGTCTAGGACACGCATAACAATGGATTCACCATACATGATAGGGAGTGTTGAAAAACGGAAGTCGTATTCACGATCACCCACCATTGCAGAGAAACGGCCATCTTGCGGCTTACGGCGCTCTGCAATATCTAGATTGGCAAGGATCTTGAGACGTGAACCAAGAGGCGGATAGATATCTTTGTCAAAGATAAATACTTCTGAAAGCTTACCGTCAATACGTGCACGAACAGTACAGTTTTTCTCTGTTGGTTCGATATGGATATCACTGGCACGATTTTTGATACATGCTTTTAAGATAACGTCAATGAGTTGCAATATTGAAGAAGCTTGAGCTTGATCTTTATTTTCATCCATACCAATAGAGTTAAGCTCATTTCGAATGTTGATAATAAGACCTTTGACACTGTCTTTTAGCTCGATCTTAAACAGGTAGGTAGAGATCTGCTTTTCTGTAGCAACAGCGACTTCAATAGGCTTTCTAGGAAATAGACGTTGAAGAGACTCTTGGGCTTCAATATTTAAGGGATCAGAAAAGGCTACCGTGACAGAGAGATCATTTTCGCGAATTGGAATTGCATTAAAGCGCTTAAGTTGTGAAAGAGGAATACGCTCTGCCAATCTATAGTCCATATCGATTGAATCAAGATCTAAGAACTGTACTTCCATTACTTCTGCAAGATGCTGAAGTAATGATTGCTCTTCTAGAAAACTATATTGTTTAATGATAGCAATCTCATAATTACCTTGACGAATCTGTTCAACAACAAAGCGTTTGACAAAGTTAACAGAGACAGCACTGACTTTCGTTAAGGTCTCAAGAAGTGTCTCATCTTTGACACCGACTTTTAAAAGGCGGTCGATCTGATTTTGTGAGATATGTCCTTGGCTCAATAGGTCATGGGTTATTCTATCCATAGAAGGCTCCTACCAGTAGATATGACGTTTTGTCATATTGTTGTCTTGGTACTCTTCGATGATGATCTTTGCAGAGGCATTACCTTTAGTTGTATACAAACGGTAGCTTGTTGTTGGATCTTGAGGATCTTGATAACTAAAACGACGTTTTTGCTTTTTAGTGGTATCTTTGGTATAAAGGTCAAATACTGTAGAGAGAACATATTCTGTCGTTGGTAGTTTAACTGGACTAAGCTCATAGCCATCAGCTAAAGCATGAATTAAAAGCTTTTTTTGCATGACAATAACAGAAAAGTATGCTGCATTTGCTCTTGCTTCTGCTGAACGTTTTAAAAGAGTGATCGGTCGCATTAAACGATCAAGATCATCAGCCTCTAAACATGAAAATGCATAAAGTGAAACGAACTCTTCATCATTTTTATATTGTTCTAGCAGGACATTACCTGCATCACATGCTTGTTTATACTCTTTTGCTTGATAGAGTGTATAGGTATCCATTTTTGCATCGGAAAACAAAAGGGTAGTTAAAAAAGTGAGTAAAATAGTTAATTTTTTCATTGAAATGATCCTTCATTAATTTGACTTAGAAGTTTTTTGGCTTTAAGAGAACCCGTTTTTTGTGTATAACGGTTTAGGCTAGTAATTGCTTTTTGCTTTTTGCCTAGTTTAACCAAGGATTTTGCATTGATGATAATGTTATCTTCAATGTTAGGATTGAGTGCATTTGTCTCTTGTGTCCAATTGTAAGCCTCTTGATAGTTTGCTGCACCATAATATTTTCGTGCAATAAAAAGGCTTAGCGCAGGGTTCTTATGTTTATTGTATCGCTTAATAACACTATTGAGCTCATCTTGAGATGTTTTATCTTGCTGGATCTGTAGTGTTGGTGAGATTTCAGCTGTTTTTTGAGCTTTTGGTTCTGCTAAGACAATGGTGCTAGACTTAACAGGAACAGTAGGGCTTTTTTTAGGTGGAGATGTTTTTTTCTTTTTAGCGGCAGCTAATCGTTGCGCTTTCTCTTTTTTACGACGTGATGCTGCACGTTTTTTTGCAGCTAAGGTTTTTGCCCGAGCCTCTTTTTGTGCTAAAAGTTCAGCTTGAATACGTGCATGCTCTTTTTTAGAAGCTTCTTTTTCGAGGGCAATTTTTTCTAATAAGATTTTATTTTGATTGGCAACAATAATATTTTCAACTTTAAGTGCAAAGCTCATGTTAGGTTTTAATACATTTTGATTGTAGACATTACTGATAGTCTCTACAGGGATTATGGTCACTTTAGCGGGTACACTTTTTTCTGTTGATACATTTATAGTGACACGATCAATCAGGGCTAAAGGTGTTGGTGATATCGTAGTCCAAAAGGCAGCAACACCTGTAGCAATAATACTTAATGTTATGATTATATATAAAGGTCTTTTTCTTTTAGCGTTGTATCGACCCCAACGCTGTTCTAGATCTTTAATATCAAGCATCTATATATCCTATCTGTATAGCAGCCATCTCTATATACTTTGTAGGGATTGCATTAAAGCTGGCTTTTTTAGGTTCGTTTTTTTCATACCATGAACAGATTTCAAAGAGAGTATAAAGTAATTTATTGGTATCTCTATAGTTTCCATCTGTGACTTTATGAAGTACTTTGACATTTTTTTCATTAAACATGTTAGCAACATCAAAAAAATTAGAACGCAATAGCTTTTTTTGAATATAGATTGTTAGTTCATTGACATTTGCATTTTGAAGCTCTTGAGATTCCCAGATACGTGTTTTAAAGTGTTCTTTAGCAATCAACTCTTCTTTACCTGTTTTATGAAGTGCAAAGATGAATTTTATTTTTCTTGAGTCAGAGATAAGGCGCACTTTCTCCATAATATCTTCACTATACAGTTGTGCTTCGTCCAAGATTACTACAGGGATAACTTCTTTATTGTAGTGTGTAGTGAGTTCCATGAACTGCGTAAAGTTTAGTGAACTAGGAGAATTAAACTTAAATAGCTCATAGGCAAGTACTTTAAAAAACTCATTTTCATCAATAATAGGAGTCTGAACAAAGACAATCTTTTGTTTACTAGAGAGCTCTTTATAGAGCTTATTGAGCATCATACTTTTACCTGTTCCTGGTTTTCCATAAACTAAGATCATTTTTAGAGGTTTTGTAATTGCCTCTTTTAATGCTTGGTAGATGGCCATAGAACGGTCTAATTGAACATAGTCTTTTGAGTCAACGATGTCCATAAAGACATCTTTTGAGTTTTGAAAGGTATTACTGTTTTGCATTAGCCTCTGTAGTTACAGTTGTATCTGTAGTACCTTTCGTATCTTCTTCTTTATCTTCTGCAAACGTAGCTTTTAGGCCTGCTTCTTCTTTAGTCATTGATGTATAACCTAAGTCTTGAATTTGAAGAGTGTTACCCTCTTTGTGAATGATATGTGGTTCAATCACAATAACAAGTTCTTCAACTTCACGTATTTTTTCTTCATACTTAAAGAAGTATCCCAGTCCAGGGATGTCACCTAAAAGAGGAACTTTATTAGTTTTGAAATTTTCACGTGATCCAATAAGTCCACCTAAAATGATACGGTTACCATCTTTAACAGTTACAACGGCAGAGAGTTGACGACGGTCTAAGTCAGGCGGCATAGTACGCTCTGCTTGCTGATCTTCAGCACTACTGATCTGAACTCTTGTTTGTGAAAGTGAAGGGTTGACCTTAAGTGTGATCGTTCCATCATCACCTATTTCAGGCGTAATATCTAAAAGAACACCTGCAAAAACAGAGTTGACTAGGTTGTTTTGAGTTGTCGCTACGAGACCACCACCAGCACCTTGTTGGTTTTGTGATTGTTCGATCTTATAGAAGTACTCAGTACCCACAGTAATAAGTGCAGGTTGGTTGTTAAGTGTTAGTACTTTAGGATTAGAGATCGCACGAATTTCGCCTTGCTCTTTAAGAAACTTAATGACTTCATTTAGTGAACCACCACCAGAGACTTGAACCATAGATGCTGTACGTCCTGGGAGAGACGTGATCTCTTCAAAGTTACTATCGCCAGCTTTGAACTTCCCACTCCAGTTGTTAGCACTAAAAGTATCGACTTGTACTTTAAAGTTTTGTAGTGCATAAAGCTGTGACCAGTCAACACCTGTAGAAGATTTATCGTTAAAGATAACGGCTAAGATATTAACGTCGATAAGTACCTGACGTTGTACCTTCTCTTGGAGCAGTTTTAAGTAGTTACTAATACGAGCTTGTTGACGACCTGTTGCAGAGATGGTAATCAGACCAGCATTTTTATTGATGATTGGTGCTTCAGCTTGATACGCATCTTCAGGACGGTTGAGAACACGTTGTAGCTCTAAGTCAAGCTCTTCCCAAAACTTGACTTCATCAGTCGACTCAATAGAGATACCAGATTTATTTTGTCCAGATCCACCTTGTTGATCATATTGACCACTACTAGCACCACCACCAAGTGAACCACCCATTCCACCAGCACCGCCTGAACCCATAAGTCCACCACTCATCTGGTCTTGTCCAGAAGTAGAACTTAACATAACGTCAGTAGAACCTTTTGATTTACGTGTTGAAAGAATGTAATCAATGTTATAGGTTAATGTCTTTAGGTATGAAATACGTAAGATATCATTTTCAATAGTAAAGTTAAGATTGTTCTCCGTCAATAAAATCTCAAAGACTTCATCAATAGTCAAATTCTTAATATGTGTTTTGTTAAGCTTTTTATCCATAAGCTTTTCAGTTTCACTGTCTGCAACGACTAAAGAGTACTCGCAAGCAGTAGTAAGCTGATCAACATACTCACCAATGGTTGTACCTTTAGCAGATGAGATGCTAAAGAGCTCATATGTACAATCAGCCGTAAGTGATGTTGCTAATACCAGCGAAGCTGCAAGTGATATGAGCTTTTTATTAAGATTTTTCATTTTCATTTTCCTTTTGAGTTCTCTTATTTAACGTTGAAGTTAATTTTTTCATTTTTGGTGTTGAGGTAAAGCTTAATCTCTTTCTTTTTACTTTTAAGAAGTGCTTCTCCTCCATCTACCTTGATAATAGTATATTGACGAATACGATCACCTTCTTTATACCATTTACCATTGATCTTTACATTTTTATTAATGGCTGACTCTAACTTAAGTGGAAGCAGTTTAACACGTTTTTTCTTTTCTACATAGGCACGTTTTGTTTTACCTTTTTTAGTAATAGTAGTAAAAAGTAAAAAAGGACTTTTAGTACGTTGGACTGCACTACTTCTTACACCTGTTCTTGCAGGCTTTATCTCTGCCACTTGCTTGAGTATAATCTCATGATCAGAATTAGTATCATTTGCTTGTAATATCCATGGGAACATCATAAAGATGCTAATTAATAATAACTTTTTCATTAATATGTAATCCCCCATACTGATAAATTAAAATCAAGTCTTAAATCTGTTTTGGCGGAAAAGTTAAGATCATGGATATCAACTACCAAACGACTTTTTTCAATACTATTTACAAAGCGGATAAGGTTTTTATATTTACCTTCAGACTTGATCTCCAAATTAAGAACATGTCCAAATTTAGTTTTATCTGCCGCTAGTCTGTTGGCAAAGAAGTTAAGCTTTACATCATTTTTTCTTGCATTTTCAGCAACCGAGTCAATAAATTCACCCCAAATTTGCTCATCATAAAAGAGTTCAGGTATCTTTTCAATCTCTTCTTTAACAAAAATGTTTTCTTGTTTGTAACTTTCAAGATTACTCGTAAATGTAGAGATGTCTTGGTTTAACTTTACAATCTTACTTTCTGGATTCATGACAAGATACTTTTTGTCAGCTGTTATCTTCGCTTGTACAGCGGTAGATGCCTCTTTAGCACTGTTGTACTCGGCTTCAGCACTGTCCCAAAAGAGTAAGTAGCTAAACATGACAAGAATAAAGAAGACCATTGCATAGATCATCTTAATGTCTTTATCTGTTTTTTGGGCAAAACTTTGGTCAATATCGTAAAGATATTTTTCTATCATAGCACTCATCTTAGGACCGCCTTCATCTCACTTAAATAACGATTCTTCTCTTCGTCAAATTCAATCTCTTCAAGTACAAAATGAAAACGAGAAGTTTTTTTAGAAGTCAAATATTCTAATAGACGGGTAATGTCTTTGTCTTTTTTAGAAATCATATAAAAGGTAAAACCTTTGAATGCGTCTGTCTCATTGTACTTCAAGTTTTGAAGCTTCACATGATATTTGTTAAGATCAGCCGCAAACTCAGTGATTAACTTTGCTTTCATTGGATAGTTGACTTTAACGTCATGAATTTTAGATAGCGTATTCATTTGGCGATTCAACTCTTCTTTTTCTGCATCTACAAGTTTGGTAATAGCTTTTAATTCAATCGTTTTAAGGTTGATAGTTGCTTCACGAGTTGTCTTGATACTGTGTACTTCTGCATATTCTGTATCTAGTAAAGATTTATTGAGTTCTTCTGCAAAAGTCAAACTCCAAAAAGTTACAGGGTATGCAAAGGCAGTTACTAAAGCAAAAGCGATAGTAACAATTAGCTTACCACTATGGCGTTGTAAAAACTTAGGAGGACGTGGATAGAGGGAAAAGTTACATTCGTAACGTTCATCACTTTCGGTCATAGTGTACGTGTGCATCAATTGGTGAACTTGATCTACATACATTCCACCTGTATCGAATCCATAATCAAAATCAAATGACTTAGAGACCAGACCAAGATAAGTCTGTGAGTATTCATCTAGACCTGCAATCGCACCAATCTGTGAACCAATATAGACTTGATCGATATTCTCTAATTCAAATGCACGTTTTGCATAAGTCAAAACATCATTGATATGTAAAAAAAGTTCTCCGAAAAGCTTGATGAGATCACGTTGATATTCACGGTTATCAGAAGCCAAACCTTGACCAGATAGTAACTCCATAAAAAGCTCAAAGTTGATCTGTTCACCATAAAGTTCACAAAAACGCTCATGCATCATCTTGATAGAGTATTTTAGTGACTTAGTATAGATAAACTCACGATCATTATAGATAGTAAAGAAGGCATCATTGTCTTGAAAGTAGATAAAACAGTGTACGCCTACATCACTAATGATCTCACGCTGATAAAGCCCTTTGAGTAAAAGTGGAACAGGAAGGATCTGGTCGATATATTTTATCTGCTCAACAGTCTCTTCATAAGTGTCGTCCATAGTAAGAGGATCAACAATAAAGACATGGAAAAATCGCTCTTTATCACTTCTTTGGTTCTCTGCTTCTACATATTGGATATTGTATTCAACAGCCATATCTAGAGCAAGTTCTTCATAAACATTGTTTTCTAAAACAAACTGAAGATCTTCATCGGGAATATTTATACTGATACCAATAAGTGCTGTCATAAAATCATTGGTATTTAAGAATGACATGGTGTATTGGGTTTTAGAGAAGCCTATAGACTTCTTTTTCTCTAGCTTGCCTGATGCCCCAAGATAATAGGTCCCTTTATAAGGGTTTATCGAGAGTACATTAGAAAAGGATGATTGTTGCGTTATTGCCATCGCACTTTATCCTATATTTTTAGTTGTTCATACACAATTATGAGATAATTGAGAACTTAATCGTCACTAGGGAATTAATAATAAAAGCTTATTAACTCGCTGTATGTATTTCAATTTTATCCATTTTAAACTTAAAGTTTTTTTTATATTGAAAACAAAAAGAAAAAAGTTCAAATAAGAGCATTATTGAGAAATAAATAGCATAAAGTTACCATAAATAGGGGTTAGATTAAAAAAAATATTTTAGAAGAAGAAAAAGAATAAAAGGAGATTGAGGTGAAATTAATCTCATCACCTCTGTAATCTTAAGAGAAAGTCTAAAAATATCAATGTTTATTAATATAATTAAACCAAATAAAACCTAGTGTTTGTACCCCAATGACTCCAAAAACTCTTTGTCATTAGTCCATCCTTTTTTGACAGAAACAAAGAGATCAAGATAGACAGGTTTATCGACGAGCTTTTCAATTTTTTTACGAGCGCTTTGACCAATACGTTTAATAGCAGCACCCCCTTTACCAATAATGATCCCTTTTTGAGAATCTTTTTCGATGATAATAGTGGCACGTACTTTTTCAACTTTACCATCTTCTTCGATCTTATCAATGATGACATCAGCCTCATAAGGGATCTCATCACTAATATTTTCAAAAATACCTTCACGAATAAATTCTCTATAGATATCACGAATCATCTCAGTGGTGATATCATCTGGATCGAAGAGGTATGGTGAAGGATCAAGATGTTTGACTATAACATCTAGTAGGTCCTCTTTTCCAACATTTTTAGTGACTGACATCGGGATGAGTGCTTCAAATTTTGAAGAAAATTGGTTGTACTCCATAATACGAGCAAGAAGCTTATCTTGTGGGATCTGATCGATCTTTGAGAGGGCTACAATATGTTTACGGTTTTTACCATCGACTTCTAAGAAGCGTTGATAGTGCTCGATGGAGTCAGCTGCTGGTGCCAAGTAGACTACGATGTCACAATCACCAATCGCTTTTAGAGCCTCTTCAAGCATGTATTGGTTTAGCATCTTCTCTTTTTCATGAAGACCCGGTGTGTCTACAAAGATGATTTGATCATCTTTGTGCATAACGATAGCGTTAAGACGACGACGCGTTGCATTAGCTTTTTGAGAGACCATAGCGATCTTCTCTCCAAGAATCCAGTTAAGCATGGTGCTTTTACCTGCGTTTGGGCGTCCTACAAGAGCGACAAAACCAGCTTTTGTCTCCACGTTACTCACCGATAACCTCTAAGTGAATCGTACCGTGCATGCCGTGGCCAAGTTTGAAGTCAAGGTCATGAGTACCTGTACTTTTGATCGCCTCTTTATGGTTGATATGCTTTTTGTCAATCACTAGACCATGCTGTGTATTGAGTGCTGTTGCGATCTCATCTTTTGTGACGGCACCAAAAAGGTGACCAGTATTTCCAAGTTTTTTAGTAATAGTTACTTTAAGTTTATCTAACTTCTCAGCTAAGACTTTAAGATCTGCGATCTCTTGCGCCTCATTTTCAGCTTTTTTGCGCTCAACTGAAGCATGCTTTTTAAGTACTTCGTTTGTTGCGACTTTAGCCAGTCCTTTACCTACTAAAAAGTTTTGGCCGTAACCATCTTTAACCTCTTTGACTTCGCCTGCTTTACCAAGCCCTTTAACATCTTTGATCAATAGTACTTTCATTATGAGTCCTAAAAAATTATTTTGCGTATTGTAACGCAGCTTGGTAAAGAGTGAGCTAATAAAGAAGAGGTAGTGGGGCTTTAAAAGGATAAAAAGTACTAAAACTCACGTTTAGAACTTTTTACAGTCTCTTAACGTACTTTCTCACCAGGGTATGCAACAATACCATACGTAAGGTTTCCGATTTTGGTATAACCCATATCTGTTAAGATCCTAGCACAATGAGCACTTCGGCTACCGACATGACAGTAGACAATGATCTTCTCATCTTGTGAGAGTTTAGCTTCATCAAGTTTTCCAAAGAAGTTACTTGTAGGGATGAGCTTGTCAGCCCCTTTGATATGACCCATCTGCCACTCCATAGGCTCACGAACATCGACTAATGTAAAGTCAACCATACCCAATGTTCTTGCTTCAAGGAGTGCCATGATCTCATCACCGTCAAACTCATCTTTAATTAACAAAATCTGGCACTCTTCAGTACTTAAGCCACGAGAGTGTCGGTGTACGACCTCTTCGATGAGTTCCTCTTTAGCTTGAGCTATAGCATACTCTGGAGTACAAAAGATCTGGCAATGACAAACGCCATCTTCTGGAATCTCTTTTTCAATTGCCGCAGGACAAGGACAAACCCGATCGTCTGGCTCACCTGTCACAAAAAAACAGGGACAGTATCGTTTACCATGCATAAGTTTGTTACGGGTGAGTCCATACTGAATACCTTGGTTGATCTCGACGTCTGGATTATAGGCCCATCCAAACTGTGAGACGACCTTATCGGTAAAACGTACTGTTTTTTCTAATGTATCTTTAAACTCTTGTGACTCAGGATCAATTGTAACGCTACTCATATCAAGCCTTAAAAAATATAATTGTACCCATAGCAAAGCACTTTTGCTGTTGGGAAGGTCTCTTGATTATAGCATTTCGAAGTAAAAAAAGATAGGTATTCAGATCTTAAGAGGTGTGGGTGTCTACTCAAGAGTGAGTAGACAAAAAGAGTTACTTGTTACGTGCTTTACCTGCAATGATAAAACGAAGTGCATTAAGCTTGATGAAGCCTTCTGCATCTTTTTGGTTGTAGACTTCATCTTCTTCAAAAGTAGAGTACTCTTCGTTAAAGAGTGAGTCAGCAGATTGACGTCCTACAACAATGACGTTTCCTTTATAAAGTTTTAGACGAACCACACCATTGACAAACTCTTGAGTCTTATCAATAGCTGCTTGCATCATCTCACGCTCTGGAGCAAACCAAAAACCGTTATAGATCAGCTTTGCGTAACGTGGCATCATCTCATCTTTGAGGTGTGCTGCTTCACGATCGAGTGTGATCGACTCAATAGCACGGTGTGCTTTAAGCATGATCGTTCCACCTGGTGTCTCATAACAACCACGTGCTTTCATCCCTACAAAACGGTTTTCCACAATATCAATACGCCCAATACCGTGCTTGTTTCCATAATCATTGAGTGTTTTAAGCATCGTTGCTGGAGAGACTGCTTCACCGTTAAGTGTTACAGGGTCACCATGTGCGTAACCGATCTCAATGTACTCTGCTTCATCAGGAGCATCTTCAGGAGAGTTCGTCCATAACCACATAGAGTCTTCAGGCTCTGCGTTAGGGTCTTCTAGGTGTAGACCCTCATAAGAGATATGAAGTAAGTTGGCATCCATTGAGTAAGGACTCACTGATGGGTTTCCATTCTCATCTAAGTGCTTTTTGTCAATGCTAATACCATGGTCTTTAGCATAAGCAAGTAGTTTTTCACGTGAGTTAAGATCCCACTCTCTCCACGGAGCAATAATAGTCAAAGTAGAGTCTTGACCAAGGTAACCCATCTCAAAACGGACCTGGTCATTTCCTTTACCTGTAGCGCCATGACTGACACCATCAGCACCAGTAAGCTTAGCAATCTCTGCTTGACGTTTAGCAATAAGGGGACGGGCAATAGAAGTTCCTAAAAGGTACTCACCCTCATAGATTGCATTGGCACGAAACATAGGAAATACAAAGTCTTTGACAAACTCTTCACGAAGGTCATCAATAAAGATATTTTCTGGTTTGATACCAAGCTCTAAAGCTTTGATACGTGCAGGTTCTAACTCTTCACCTTGACCAAGGTCTGCCGTAAAGGTGACCACTTCACACTTGTACTCATCTTGGAGCCATTTGAGGATAACACTCGTGTCTAGTCCACCTGAGTAGGCAAGTACAACTTTTTTAACTTCTTTTTTCATCTGAAAACCTTGCTAAATATTTGTGAAATAATACTCAAAAAAAGGTAACAAAAAGGTTAATTATTGTCCTGTTTGAGGTATTATTTGATTCATGAATCATTATTTAACACTTTTAAAAGCAGAACCACTTTTACGTAGACTCTCGCTCATTCAACTCATCGCCTATTTTGGGGCTTGGTTCTCTAATGTGGCTATATACACACTACTCATTACGATGGGTGTTGATGCAACCATCATTGCGATGACAGCAGCACTTCACTTTTTACCTGGAGTTCTTCAAGCGCCTATTGGTGGTGTACTGATTGATAAGTTTGCACCTAAGAGATTAATGATGATCTTAATGATTACCGAGATCTTAGCCACACTACCGTTGATGTTGGTAGATGATATCTCAATGTTGTGGTTGCTCTTTACACTGATCTTTATCAGAATGTCTGCTGCGAGCTTTTACTTTACGCTAGAGATGTCACTGTTGCCACGTTTTTTAGAGGGCAATACCCTTAAGATGGCCAATGAAATTCACTCTATGATCTGGTCATTTTCGTATACCTTTGGGATGGCGGTGAGTGGTATTGTTGTTTACATGGTGGGCGTTAAGACAGCTTTTTTCTTAGATGCAATGCTTTTTGTTGTAGCCCTTTGGCTTCTGATAGGAGCAAAGTTTATGGTGCATGAGAACAGTGATAGTGGCTCATTACTTGAACTCTTTAGAGGGAGCTTTGTCTACTTAAAAAAGAGTCCTGTTGTGAAGCATTTGATCTTCTTACATGCCTTTGTGGGCTTTACTGCTTTTGATGCTTTAGTGGCTTTGATTGTTAAAGAGCACTATATGCAAGTTATTGCGGTGGCTCTTGGTATCTCGCTTCTTCACGCCTCTAGAGCGGTGGGTTTGGTGATAGGACCAATGGCTTTAAGTAAGTATATCAATAATAGAACTTTGCCTTACATCTTTCTCTATCAAGGGGTGAGTATTATCGTTTGGGCTTTTGTTCTTGATGATTTTTACCTCTCTTTAGTAGCCTCATTTTTTGTAGGTATCACAACAACACTTCTTTGGTCTTATACCTATACACTGCTACAACAAAACACAGATAAAAAATATTATGGTCGTATTGTCTCTTACAATGACATGATGTTTTTACTAACAGTAGCATTGATCTCGATAGCTACAGGCGTCTTAGCTGATGCTGGGGTCTCTTTGAGTTATATCACCATGACATTAGGTGCAGCATTTTTTGTAGGTGCATTTTACTTTTTATACATCAGAGCTAACTTTACGCTTAAAGAGAGTGGTGGCACAAATGATGCTAAAATGCCAAAAGAATTGGAGATATAAGAATGCAAAAAGATATGATCTATAGAGCACAAGGTAAAGAGGTTGATTTAAAACTCATTACCAGACTTTACCCCGCTGCAACGGTTGACGTTAATGGTGAGATTGCTCAGGTCTCACTTGAGTGGGCTAAGATGGAAAAAAAACAAGAGGTACCCATCGCCTCTTATGTCTTGATCTTTGATATTGATCCGCTTGGTGAGGTTCCTAACAACCGTATAGAGATGGTCTATGAGAGTGAAGATGCCCTGATTGAAGGGATGAAAGAAGTTGCCAAATACTTTGAGTAAAAGCTCACAAAACGCTACCGTTCTACGTCTGGCAGTTCCTGCCGCTCTTAAACACCTCTTAGACATCATACAACTGCTCATCGATATGATCATGGTGGGTATGATCCATGTGGCAGCGTTGGCCGCTGTAGGTATGAGTATGCAGTTCATGATGGTCATTAATGTTTTAATGACACTCTACATCGTAGGGGGCAATGCTATTATTGCTCGGCGTATTGGTGAAAGGCGTTCTAAGCGGGCCTATGCTCTTTTATACACATTGGCACTTTTTGCCTTAGTACTCTCTGTTCCGGTGACACTTTTTGGGTATTTCAACGCTCAAAATCTCTACTACTGGATGGGTGCGACAGAGACTTTAGCCTCTTATGGTGGGGCTTACTTTGAGATCTTGGCCTTGGGTATGCCGTTGATCTTTTTAGATGCTTTGATGTACAACGCACTTTCAGCAGCAGGTGATACCAAGTCTTCTCTGTATATCAAGATAGGTTCTGCTGGGGTCAACTTACTCTTTAACTACCTTTTGATCTTTGGTCATGGTGGTTTTGAGGCCATGGGGATTGCAGGAGCTGCGTATGCTACGCTTCTTGCTTATGCGTTTAATCTAACGCTTTACGCTTTTTTACTCTTTAAAAAGGGGGCACTACTTCGGTTTGTACCCCGTTTAAACCTTTCTGATCTGAAGCGGTCTCTTCATGTAGGACAACATGCCTCTTTGGACCGTCTGATGAGTGTGAGCTCATTTATTCTCTTTGTTGGCATCATCACAGCTTATGGAACAGAGGCTATCGCAGGCTACCAAGTGGGTCTGCGTATTGAAGGACTTGCCTTTATGCCAGGTTTTGGATTTGCCTTAGCTGCAACCGCTTTAGTAGGGCAGAGTCTTGGGGCTAAAAAGATAGAGATGGCGTATGAAAATGGCAAAAGTGCGGCACTTCTTGCGATGATGTTGATGGGAACATTGGGTATTTTTATGGTGCTTTTTCCAGCCTTTTTTATAGGCTTTTTTACCCAAGACAGTACTACTATCAAAGCAGCTTCGATCTACTTACAGTTGGTGGGGATCTCTCAAGTGCCTTTGGCTGCTACCTTTGTCATCAATGGTGTCTTACGAGGTGCTGGTGCTACGAAGACAGCCTTGAAGGTTAATGTAACATCACTGTGGGTGTTGCGTGTCATACCTTCGTATATACTTTTTTATTTTGAGTATGACTTGGTTTGGATCTTTGTAGCTATGACACTAGAGACATTTGTCAAAGGCGGGGTGTTTTGGCTAATATTTAAGAGAAGAGGGTGGTTAGAGACTAAGGTGTAGTCTCTAAGTATTAACAGTTATTTTTTGATCATCGTCATAGGGTCAATATGGTAATTGTTTTGTGTGACCTCAAAGACTAAGTCAGAGTTAACACGACCAATGATGGCCCCTTTTTTGACACGACTCCCTTTTTTGATGTTGGGTGCGATCTGATCTAGGTGTGCATAGATCGTGTGGAGGCCATTAGAGTGCTTGATGATGACAACATTTTCAAGTAGGGGTGTCTTTTTGGCTAAGACGACCTTACCGTTAAAGACAGATTTGACTTTAGCATTGGCATGTTTAGGTCGTAATGTTACGGACTCGTTATAGATCTTTATCTTATAGATAGGGTCTGTGTAAGGACCAAACTTTTTGACCAAACGATAACTGCTTAATGGTGCAATCGTACGTTTACCTTTGTACTTTTTAGATTTTATATTTTGGTAGCTTGAGCCTTTTTTAGTGACTTTAGCCTGCTTGGACGTACGTTTGTTCTTTTTCTTTTTGGTGAGTGCCTCTTGTTTACGTCTTTTTTGTTCATTTGACTTGATGATATTGAGACGGGCCAAAGTACTGTTAAGTGCGCTTTTTTGGGCCATAAGCTTCTGCATAGAGCGTTTATAGTTTGCTTTATCTTTTGTTAGTTTTTTAAGCGCGACTTGGTTCTCTTTTTGTGTGAGGATGAGCATCGCTTTTTTGTCATCGATATCTTTGATTGCGCTCTCTAGTTCTAGGGTTCGTTTTTTATAATCTTCGATGGTAGAGGCATTATCAGAAAAAGAGGATTCCAACGTTGTGATACGCTCTTGTGTCTTTTGGTTAAGCTCTTTAAGGATCTCTTGGGTCATGATATCATTTTGATCACTAAAGCCACGGCGCTCTTGGATGATGTCGATAGAGATATTTCGTGCTAATGCTTGAATGAGCTCTTTTTCAATCAGTCCCTGTTTACCTTTGATCAGTTTTTGTTTGTCTTGTAGCTCTAAAAGTTCTTTATGATCGACCTGATACGCTTCTTGTGAACTCTCAAGTTTTGTTTGTAAGGCTAAAATCTTCTCTTCTTGTTGTTTGATCTCAGCTTCACGCTTTTGGATTGCTTTAGCAGTTTGTGACATCTTATGGTTAAGGTTAGAGTATTTTTTATTATAGCTATGCATCTTAGAGTGGGTAGCATTGATACGTTTATTGATATCTTCTTTAGCCCAGAGTGAGCTTACTAACAGAAGTAAGAGGAGTACTAACTGAGGCACTTAGGCCTCTTCTTTATGTGCGATGACAATAAAGACCGAAAGAAGCATGGCTAAAGTAAGTGCGATACCAATAAGGATCATACCATCTTGGATTGGATCAAAAAGGGTGATATTGACACCAATATTTTGAAGTTGATACTGTGCGACTTTATAGAAAGAGAGCAGGGTAAAAGTAACATAAGCTAAGGCTGAAGCGATGATAGCATCAATGATGGCATCTTTAAACAAGATGGATGAACGCATCCAAACGGGTGCTCCAAACATCGCCATGATACTCATACGTTCATTATGTTGAAACTGCCAAATACGCATCTCTTTAGCAATCAGTAACGTGGTTAAAGAGAAGATCGTAATGACAAACAAGATGATGACAGACTTAAACAGTAATAGGAGTTGATAGAGTGCATCATGGTTTTGTGCAAAGTCCTCAACACGTGTAACATGACGGGTGTTTAAGAGCTTTTTACGCAGTTTTTTAACTTCATCTGGTTTGGCAAAGTGATCTAGTTTGATGGAGTAAAAGTGTGGTAATGTTAACTTTAAGAGATCAATATGACGCTGTTTCATCTGAGATTGGAGACGTTCAATTACTTTTTTGGTTGAGATCTCTTCAACATCTTTGATCATAGAAGAGATCGAGGTAAAAGTATTTTTTTTGATCTGTTTATCAGTCACTAGGATAATGGCATAGTTGTCGTTAAGATTGGACTCGTAAGCATTGAGTACGCGATCACTAATCGTGTAAAACTGAAAGGTGATGACAATACTAAAGAGGGCTAAGATAAGTGAGATGTGACGTTTAACAGACTTCATAGACACTCCCATTATCGATATTAAAGTGACGATACTCAACATCAAGGTTATCAGGGATGTTGTGTGTTACGACTAAGACAGTTGCTTTAAGTTGGGTATTGGCACCCTCTAAAAGGTTCCATATCAGACGTGAAGAGTAGTTATCAAGGTTACCCGTAGGCTCATCTGCCAAGATCAAGATTGGGTTGTGTGCTAAGGCTCTGGCCATGGCAACACGTTGTTGTTCTCCACCGCTAAGCTCTAGCGGGTATTTACCTACTTTATGAGAAAGCTTGACATGGTTCAGTAGCTTTTCGACTTGAATATCACTGACATCTTTAGCATAACCATTGATGATGAGAGGAAGTTTGACATTTTTTTCAATCGTCCACTCTTTGATCAACTTATAGTCTTGAAAAACAATACCAATATGTTTACGCAAAAAACTCAGTTTGGAAGCGGAGATCTTGTTGACTTCAACGCCACCAACGATCAAGCTACCACTAGAGGGTTTGATCGCTCCAAAAAAAGATTTTAAAAGGGTAGATTTACCACTACCACTGGCTCCCGTGATAAAGATAAACTCGCCTGAACCTATAGAGAGATCTGCATCTACGATGATCTGCTCATCTTTGTTGTATGAGAGGCAGAGCCCTTGTGCTGAGATGACCTTATCCATGAAGCAGTCCATCAAGATGTTTATGGGTGATAAAGTTGATGCGTGAAGCAACAGGCTCTGTAGGGAAGTACTTGGTCTCATCTTGAGCAATCAATACAAAAAGATGTTCTGGACGTTCAAAGCTTCCCATAGAGAGACGAACAAGAGCACGTCCATCATTGGTACTATAGAGGCGTTCAAAGTGAATGAACCCACCCTCTATCTTTTGTGTTGTACCATTGAGTGTATGTAAACGTTCCATGTTTAGACCACTGTTAAAGGCAAAGCTACCTTCGATCTTGCGTTCATCTGAGATCTCATCAACAGTTAGTGTGATGTCATAGATGTTTTTTTCTTGTTTTTTCCAACGATCTTCATACTTAGAACTTATGGCAATCTCTTGGTTTTTGTTGACTTCAAGACGGGCACGGTTGAGTGAGATAAATGTTTGCCAAGAGTACTCAAAGTAGTTTTCACTATCGGTACGTAGTTCTAAACGTCCTTGTGGTGCTAATACACGAGTTGACTCAGCAATGAAGTCTGTTGAGATAACACGGCGGTGAGGCTTTTTGTCCCAAGGAACGGGAAAGTGTACGTAGATACGACTGACGATGTTTGAGGGGACCAACTCTAAAAAGAGTCGGGCATCATAGTCGAGTAAGATAAGGTTTTTAAGACCTAGTATATTGATCTGTTTAAGGACCTGTTCTACTGAAGGTTTATGGATCTCAATACCGATGAATGTGATATCAGGATTGTTTTGGGCTTGATGTAAAAGATGACGGCCTGAACCAAAACCAACTTCAATGCGAAGATCTTTACTCTGAGGGAAACCTTTGGCAAAATCATAGATACTCCAAAGTGCTTCCTCTTTCTCTAGGTGAATGTTCTTAGAGGTATCATTGACGTTAGAAGAGAGTATCTCTGCTTTACTTGCTTTAGCATATTGTGTTAATGCATTTTTGATGATGTAGTTGGGTGAAGGACGAGAGATCTTTTCACTTTTTAAGAGATCGTTTTTGATATCTTTTTTGACCAGCAGAAAAAATGATCGTTCAGCAAAAGTAGTATGGATGAGTTGTTCTTCTTCATGCAAGACATTTTGTGCGATGAAGTTAAACATAACATCTTCATTTTTGTATGGGAAGTCAAGGGGTTCGAACTTTTTGATATGGATATGTGGCATGGGTTATTTTTTGCCTTTGATTTGAACTTTGACGATATTTGAAGGTTGTGATGCGATGTTGTGTTTGTCAATACCCACAACATAAAACTGATACGAGGTATCAGGTTGAAGTGAGCTATCAATCATCAACTTTTTTGAGATGTTATCAAAGGTCTTAGTCTCAGAAGAGAAGAGCCCTTTTTTGGTAGTCTTGATCACACGGTAATGTTTGATTCTTGGATCATTTGCTTTCCATGTCAGTTGTACAGAAGCATTTTCAACTCTAGCAACAAGGTTAGTTGGTGCTTTGGGTGCATCTAAAGTCGAACCTTGTACTGCCATCGCTGACTTTAGCTCACCTTCAAGACCATCTGGACTGATCGCAATGACCTTGTAGTAATAGGTACGACCGGCATCTTTGACCTGCTCTTTATAGCTACTTTTACGAAGGTCTGTAGCGATACGACTGTAGCGTCCATCTGCTTTTGTCGCACGATAAAGGGCGTAAGATTGCGCATTTTTTAAACGATCCCAAGTGACTGTGATCGTTGATGCTTTAGCCTGAGATGCTTTAACATGTTGGATAGGAGCAGGGGGCGCTTTTGTAATCACAGCAACACTGTTACTTGCTTTAGAGAGAACATCATGATGGGTTAGTGCAAAGATACGGTACTCATAACGGGTGTTGTCATCAAGATCTTGGTCAATATACTCAGCATTCAGACGCCCTTTAAGTACGGCTATCTTCTTAAAAGATTCATCTCCATTTTTACGGCGTTCTAGACGATAGGCGACAACACTTTTGTCTGTATGTGGACGCCAAATCAGTTTAGCACTGCGCGCAAGAGCATCTGTAGCTGCAAAAAAGCTTACGGAATTGATAAGTGGTTTGGTGAGAACATCTACCTGTTTTGAAGCGATGGCTTGTTCATTACGAATGTTATAGCTGGCAAAACGGTAGTGATAATTGGTCTGTGGCTTGAGGTTATGATCAACAAAGTGTGTCTGTAGTGGTGTGTTAACATTGCCGACTTCAAGAAGTTTGTTAGGTGTTTTAGAGTGAGGGTCATTACGATAGACCATAACACCTACAACATTTTTATCTTCAAATGACTTCCACTCAAAGGCTGCTTCTGTCATCGTAGAGATATATCCATTGATACTAACACGTTCTAAACTTTTATCTACTTTTGCAGGTTTAGCTGCTTTAGGGCCTGTATTACAGCCACTAATCAGTAATAATACTGAAGTGACGCTCAAAATTGTCTTGAAGTAATGTCTCATCGAGAACCTCCTTTGTGAAGTTTTTGTCCATATAGTTTTGCATTGCTGTTGAAATCGGTGCTTTATATTGACAAAGCTCTTGTGTTATAGGGTGCATAAAATATAAGATATAAGCGTGAAGTAAAATCTGCTCCTCTTTATCTGTACGCGCACCATAAAGATGATCACCTAAGATATGACGGGAGAAGGTCTCAAGGTGTACACGAATCTGGTGGGTACGTCCTGTAAAGAGCTTACATCCAATCAATTCTCTCTTTTCATCATGAGAAAGAGCCAGTTTAGCAAACTGAGTACGTGCCTCTTTAGCCCCTTCTACTTCTGCCATCTTTAGACGATTTTGGGCACTACGGCCAATAGGCTTATTGACCTCAACGATCTGCTCTTTAAGTGGTGGTGTAATCACGGCAAGGTAAAAACGCCCCATTGATTTGTCTTGAAGTTGTGCAGAGAGTGCTTCATGAGCTGTGTTACTTTTAGCCACAACCATAACACCGGATGTCCCTTTATCAAGGCGATGAACAATACCATGACGCTCTTCTCCACTGATGGTAGAGAGACGGATTCCTTTATGTTTAAGCCAGTCTACTAAGGTGGCCTCTTTGACACTAGGTGCGGGATGAACGGTAAGCCCAGAAGGTTTGTTGATGACAAGGAGATCATCATCTTCAAACAAGATCTCAACTTCAAAGTCGATCTCTAAGGCCGGTGTGACTTTAGCCTCAGGAAAAGTGATGATAACCTCTTGGTCTACTCTAAGCTTTTGACCGGGTTTGATGATGGCTTTGCCATCAACTTGTACACTGTTTTGTTTGATGAGTTGGACGATCTGGTTTCGTGTCTCACTGAGGTGTTGTGTAAGAAATGCATCGAGACGCATCTGCTCTGTGACTAAAAAAGTTGCTGTTTTTGGTGTCATTATTGTCCGTTATGTTACAATTCAGCTCTAAAAAATTATAGATAAGTTGAGGTAGCTGACTGTGTTTAAAATTGATCGCCGTATTTTAGCACATTTTGATTATCCCTCCATTATACTCCTGCTTCCGCTGATCTTTATCTCACATTGGTTGATCAATGAAGTACATCCAGTACTAGCACATAAGCATACGGTCTATGTTAGTGTGGGCATTTTTGTCTTTGTACTTTTCTTTTTGCTTCCCATACGACGTTTTAACTGGCTGATCCCTGCTTTTTATTGGTTTAATATTGGACTTTTGATTGCCGTTGAATTTTTTGGACATGCGCGTTTGGGAGCGAAACGGTGGATAGAGATCCCTTTTATCAACTTTACACTACAGCCTTCTGAGTTGATGAAACCTGCCTTTATCTTGATGTTAGCCTATCTTATAAGTCGCAATCCTCCCCCTAAAGATGGATACCAACTGCTAGATTTTTTAAAGATTGGTTTTTATATTTTACTTCCTTTTATTTTGATTGCCAAAGAACCTGACTTAGGGACTGCGACAGTACTCTTGCTTATTGGAATAGGAACACTGTTTATAGTAGGGGTCAACTGGAAGATTTGGGCTACTTTGGTTGTTGCTGTTTTAATCTCAGCACCGTTACTTTATACCCAACTTCATGCTTATCAAAAACAGCGTATCTCAGATTTTATGGCAGAAAAGCCCTCTTATCATGTGCAACAATCTGTTATTGCGATCGGTTCTGGTGGTTTCAGTGGAAAGATCAAAGATGAGGCAACACAGACACAGATGAAGTTTTTACCGATTGCCTCGAGCGACTTTATCTTTGCTTATGTTGTAGAGCGTTTTGGCTTTGTCGGGGCTTTTTTATTGATTATCCTTTATGGTGCAATCATCTTGCACCTTTTGAGTTTGAGTGCTTTTAATGATGATATGTATATCAAGGTGGTGGCGGCTTCGCTCTCTTTGATGATCTTTGTCTACATGTCTGTCAATATTGCTATGACAATGGGGTTGGCCCCTGTTGTTGGGGTACCTCTGCCCATGTTTAGTTACGGGGGAAGTAGCTTTGTTAACTTTATGATTCTTTTTGGAATTTTACAAAACCTGATCACATTTAGATTTCAAGAGATGTATACGGGACGTGGAAAAAAGAGCTTCGTATAAGTTAACCCTACATTTAAGTAAACAACTTCTTTATAATATAAATACACAATAAATATCCAAAAAGCTTAAACTAATAAGTAAATATAATAACTTATATCATATTGTATAATCTCATAATTTTATTTTATCTGATCTATAACTTTGCAATAGTTCTGCATAAATCTTCTATATATTATGAGTAAATATGAAAACATTGAAGCGTCTGATATCTGCCTTTAGTGTGAGTTACTATCTTACAAGAGGAGTCTATTTGAGATCATTGTATATCATCCTATCTATACTCTTATCTATGCCTATCCTTTTTGCAACAACACTCGAAAATAACGAGAGTATGATCTATCAAAGCTGTGTAGGTGCAGAGAAAAAAAATATGGTTGATCTTAATCTAAGTGCGATCTATGAAGATAATCTTGATGAAGAAGAACCACAAAAAATGGAAGCGTTACTTGCATCTTTTCAACATAACAATAGGACGATGGCCCAAGAAGATGAGATTGATCCCTTTAATGGGCTTTATATTAGTGCCAATTATAGTCAATATGTCGCAGAAGATTATCTTTACCGTAAAAATGTGGATTATGAGTACAAGGTAAAGCTACGTTGGGAACTCTTTAAAGATGGTTATTTTGAGTCCAAAAAGAAGCTAGAAAAAGAGAGTACCAAGATAAAATTATCTGCACTTCAAGCAACATCACAGATCTCTGAGCAGCATCTTCAAGAGCGTCTGTATGATGCCAATAAACTTCGTGGAGAGATTCGCCTGCGTTACTTTAGTTATAAAGAAGCGGCGTATACCAAGCTTTTAAAGCGTCGTAAACTACAGCTTGAAGAGGGGTATATCACACAAGATGACTATAACCATATAGCGACACTTCGTGAAGATATGCAAATCATGAAGGTTCTTTATGAAAAGCAAGAACGCATGAAGATTGATCCTAAAGTGTTAGCACTTTTAAATCATATAGAGTATCTGCAACTTGTGGATAAAGACTTTTTATATGATAGTGCACTAGAAAAAAATATAGATTTAAAGATTCAAAGCACCATGGCAAAACAGGCCAATTATGATGTGGAATATGTAGACAATTTAAAACTTTATGCTTATGCACAGCATCAAAAAGTTGACCAGATAGGGTGGTTTGATACAGTGGGGGTTTATGCGGATATTCCCATCGATTTTGATGGCTATGATTCACAAAGTAAGCGCTTACAAAATAGCAATATTGTTTTACAAGAGCGCGCTGTAAAGATACGACTTAAAAGTAAACTAGATTCTCTTTATGATCAGTTTGCGCTGCAAAGTGCGATGTTGAAGATATCAAAGAATGGGCTTGGTCATCTTTTTGAACGAAAAGAGCAGTTAAAAGCGATCATAGAGAGTGAAGTTAGTGGCTTTAAAGCAGATCCTGAACGCGAGTATGCACTCTTAAAAATAAAGATTATTGATCAAAAGTATGAGGTGATGATGAAACGTATGGATCTGTATGTGTTGTTACTCAAACTCTATCGTGTTGCTAATGTAGACAATATTGCAGCATTGATTCAAAAAGGAGAAGATCATGGCTAATATCCACCATAATGGTAACTACTCACGTAAAGCCCATCGCTTAGATATCCCCATCCTTCTTCAGTATAAAAACCAAACATATAGAGTAGAAAACTGGTCAACAATCGGTATTGGGGTCATCTGTGAAGATCAATCCCTTGATCATTTGCAAAAAGAAGAAGAGGTCGAAGTATCCATCGTCTTACCTGTTGATCAATCTTCTATCGGTCTTAATGTCACCCTTCGCTTTAAAAATAAAAAGGGAGAGATTTATGGTTTTGAGATCAGCAAAATCGATGAAAAAAACAGACGTGCATTAAGACATTATGCTACGTTAGCTATAGAAGGTGAACCTGACAAGCTAGAGACATTGATGTCTGATCTTGTCATGCCTGTGGTTGCAACACCTATAAAAGAGCCGATCTTACTTAATGAGAGTGAAGATAAAGAGATCCATGCCAATTTTAAAAAGAAGGTGATGATCTATAGTGCGGCGACACTTGTTGTGCTTACTTTTGCTGCCTATATCTTTTTATATAACTACAGCGTGATGTATAGTAGTGTGGGTGTAGTAGGTGGAAATATCGCTAAGATTCGTGCACCTGCGAAAGGCTTGATCGAAAAAGAGTATGTCAAAAGAGGTGATCATGTCAAAAAAGGGATGCATCTTTTTGATATTGATGCAGCAGATGAGGAGTATCTTCTAGAGGTTGAACGTGAGCGGTTGATCTCTTTAAAAGAGAAGTACAAGAGGCCTCCAACACAAGGAAGAGGTGGATCTTCAGCAAAAACAGTACCCTTTAAAAAGGCATCAAAAGAGGAGACCGCTCGAGAACTCAAACGTTATGAACGTGCTCAAGAGCTCTACAAAGAGCATCTGATCACCTTAAGTCACTTTAATGATGCGCAGAGACGTTATGATGCTTTTGTCAAGCGCAATACGCCTCCCGCACCTAAGCGAGATGTTGTCATCTATGGTGGAGGGACCTCAGTAGCAGAACTCCGTCGAAATATCAAAAAAAGCATTCGTCGTACCCAGCTTAAGATCGCTGACCTTGAACGAAAGATCGATTATAAACATCAGCGTGCGCCACATGATGCGACAGTCTTTAGTGTGATTGAGAGAGAACATGAACATGTTGAGTACTCAGAGCCTGTAATGCTTCTCAATGTGGATGAAACACCTTATATTTTGACCAAGTTACGTGAAGAAGATGCCAAAAATATTCATATGAACCAACCCTGTATTATCTTTGATATCACGCAAAACAAAAAGTATTTAGCACATGTTGATGTCATGGGGTATGCTGCAGCAGAGTCTGTTGTCAACAAGACGGTGGAGGTCTCTGAGCATGAGGTTCCTATACGAATCGTCTTTGAAGATCAAAGTGTACGTCTTCCTTTTAATCAACATGTGGATGTTTGGCTTCTTCATCCTGATAATGCATTTCGTGAATATGTTGATGCACTGATATGGATATAGGTGAAGATGATGAAACGCTTTGGACGTCGAGATGCCATACGATCTTTCTTTATACCAGCCATCCTTTTTCTAAGCATCGCTTTTAGTATTGGTTTTGTGTTTTGGCCACACTTCTATTATGTTAAAAATGAAGTGCTTATTACGGTTGCTATTGTAGGTACATGGCGTTACGGCCTTCTTTTTACAAACTATCTACGTGCTATGATCTACAGTCTGATCGTCTATCCCCGCCTTAAAAAGAGGATCGAAGGGCTTGATGAATCTGCACGTTATCCTGATCATATCTATTTTGTTATTCCCTCATATAAAGAAGAACCTTGGGTAAGTGTTGAGGTCTTTCAATCACTTTTTGAAGAGTTAGAGTCCATTCCATGTAGTGCGACATTGATCGTCTCTACAGGTTCAGATCATGAAGACAGTGTGATCAATAGTATTGTTCAAGGGTATAATCCAACAGGTAAGATCAAAGTAGTCTTACAGCGTCAATCTCAAGGTAAACGTATTGCTATGGGGCATGCACTTCGTGCAGTAGCGCGAGAATTTAATGATAAACTTGAACATGATGAAAATAGTATTACGATCTTTATGGATGGTGATAGTTATTTGGGTCGAGGGACCTTAAAAAAGTGTATCCCGATCTTTAGTGTGATGCCAAAGATGGGGGCGGTGACTACTAATGAAGTTGCTTATATCGATACTCAATCAAAATGGTATATGGATTGGTTCAATCTTAAGTTTGGACAACGCCACGTACTCTTTCAGTCGCAATCTCTTTCAAAGCGTGTGATGACTTTGACGGGACGTTTTTCTGTCTTTAGAACAAAAGCTGTTGTAAGTGAAGCATTTATTAGTATGATTGAAAATGATATCATCTTACACCCTTATCATGGTAAGTTTCGTTTTTTGATGGGAGATGATAAAAGCTCATGGTTTAACCTGATGAAAAATGGATGGCAGATGCTCTATGTACCAGATGCACTCGTCTACTCATTAGAGAGTCGTGATGGTAA
>Ga0256826_1000241_pt1 | contig 31397 bp, 20 predicted proteins | sample CV79metaG_FD_185975 | JGI IMG/M metagenome (GOLD analysis project Ga0256826, IMG submission 185975) | Hydrothermal vent microbial communities from East Pacific Rise, Pacific Ocean - CV79 | ecosystem: Environmental > Aquatic > Marine > Hydrothermal vents | place: Pacific Ocean: East Pacific Rise...
TCGTTTTATAAAACGAGCCATTAAAGTGGTAAAGACCGGTTTTGGTCAACCGTCTATTTTTAATTCAGATGCTATTATTCAGGAATTGGGAAATCAAGGTAAAGATATTATTGATGCCAGAAATGGTGGCGCTAGTGGTTGCGTTGAATCTGGAGCTTTTGGAACTGAAGCTTATATTTTAACAGGATATTTTAATATGGCCAAAGTTTTAGAGCTAACTCTAAATAATGGTTTTGATCCCAGATTAAAAAAACAACTAGGACCAAAAACAGGTAAAGCGCAAAACTTTAAAACATACGAGCAGCTCGTGAGTGCCTGGAAAACACAAATGAACTATTTTATTGATTTAAAGATAAAAGGAAATAATATTATTGAAAGCATGTGGGCTAAATATATGCCAGCTCCTTTTCTCTCTGTTTTTATTGAGGATTGTATAGCTAATGGAATGGATTATAATGCAGGTGGAGCGCGTTATAATACTCGATATATTCAGGGAGTTGGATTGGGAAGTATCACGGATTCCTTAAGTGCTTTAAAGCATCATGTTTTTGATGATAAAAAAATAAGCATGAAATATTTATTGGATATCTTGAACAGCGATTTTGAAAATGCTGAAGAATTAAGGAGATACTTATTAGATAAAACTCCCAAGTATGGCAACGATGATGATAGGGCAGATGATATAATGAAAGATGTGTTTGAAACATTCTTTTTGGCAGTAAATGGAAGACCGACCATCGGGGGAGGTAATTTTCGTATTAATTTATTGCCTACTACTTCGCATGTGTATTTTGGCAGTGTAATAGGTGCTTTGCCTGATGGTAGAAAAGCTGCTAAACCATTGTCAGAAGGTATTTCCCCTTTTCAAGGAGCAGATAGGAATGGTCCAACAGCAGTTATTAAGTCTGCCGCAAAAATAGACCATTTGCGCACAGGAGGAACATTACTTAATCAGAAATTTACTCCTTCATTTTTAGATAATGAACCTGGGGTTGAGCAAGTGAAAAATTTAATCAGAACATATTTTAAATTAGATGGGCATCACATACAATTTAATGTAGTAACTGCAAAGACACTGCGAGAAGCTAGGAAAGATCCCGAAGCGCATCGTGATTTAATTGTTAGAGTAGCAGGTTATAGCGATTATTTTATCGAGCTTACAGATGAATTACAAGATGAGATTATTCGTAGAACGGAACATGCTGAATTTTAAAATAATAAATAAATGAAGGCTTCATTCTTATTTTGCATTTGATTGTTAAATTAGCTGAAATTAATAGTCAAAAGTTTAAATTTGGAAACTTTTTCAATTTTTTTTAATCAAATAAACAGAATTTAAAATGGTAAAAAACTTATACGCTGTACTTCTTGGGGGAAAACTTAGAGAAAATCATTTAATGGAAGACCACCATTTGGTTTTTGTAGTGGCAAATAGTGAAAAAGAAGCTAGGGTAAAAGCTAAAAGGAAATGGCAAGCTTCTGAAATTCATGTGGATGGAACTCAGTTGATTAAAAAAGTTGATGGTTTTATTATTAATCTTGAAGAAGATGGGAGTCAAGGTAGTTCTTTTAAAATAAATCCCAATTATTCTTAATAAAGAAATATAATTTTTTGTAGAAACTCCGTTTTTTAATACGATTTTTTATTTGAGATTAGGCAGGCAAAAGGAAATATTGCTGCCTTTACCCGGCTTGCTTTCAGCAAATATTTTCCCGCCATGAATTTGGACCAATTCTTTGCATAATAGCAATCCAAGTCCGGTCCCTTTTTCTCCGGCAGTTCCTTTTTGTGACAAATCATCGTTGATTACAAATAAGCGATCTACTTTTTTTTGCGACATCCCAATGCCATTGTCTACTACTGAAATAATGCACTTTGAAGCCGAATCAATACCATTCTCACTGCATTGAACCGAAATACTACCACCGGGCTTTGTGAATTTTACTGAATTTCCAAGCAGGTTTCTTAATATTGTTTCAATAATGTTTTTATCTCCCCAAATTTTTCCCGAGCAATTTGTATTTGTACTTATTTGAATATCTTTTTTAGCGGCTTGGTTACTCATTATTTTAATCATATCATTAATTATTTGATTGATATTGATAAAAGCCGGGCGGAAGGAGATTTTTCCAGTTTGTGCCCTTGACCAATTTAGTATATCATCGAGTAGTTCAAGGGTGAGTTCTGCTGAGTTTTTAATAATATGTGTGAATTTTTTAATTTCATCTTGACTTAATTCATCAAATTCGTCTGTAATTAAATTGGAGAAACTTATAACAGAACCTAAAGGTGATTTTAAATCGTGAGAAATGATAGAGAAGAATTTGTCTTTAGTTAGATTTGATTCTTTGAGTTTCCTTTCAGACTCCTCCAGACTTTTTTTATGTTGTTCTATCTGAAATTCCAGTAATAATTGCTTGGCTACATGATCGTAAGCTTGTAATAGTCTCGTTTTATTTATAGGTTTTACCAAATACCTATCAACGCTGTGTTCTATAGCATTTAAAAAATAATTAGTATCGCTATATGCCGACATAATGATGGTTTTAAAATGGGAGTCGATTTTTTGAAAATCCGAAATCATTTCTAAGCCATTTTTTACGGGCATCATGATGTCGCTAATAACTAAATTTGGTTTCTTCTCCAGAAATATGGCTTCGGCATCGGTAGCATTTTGTGCTTTGAAAACACTTTTTGCTCTACGGCCTATAATATTACCCATGCTATCTAGACTTTGCTTTTCATCGTCAACTATTAAAACTCTTATACCCTCTTTTGCCATTTTGTTTCTCTTTTAGAATTCTATAATAAAACTAGCTCCATTCTTATTATTTTTTGCAAACAACACTCCTCCAAGTTGTTTATGAATAATAGTATTGGCTATATACAAGCCTAATCCTGTCCCCGATTTTTCTCCTTTTGTAGTAAAGTATGGATCGAAAATTTTGTCTATAATATTTTTGTCTATACCTCCGGCATTATCTGTAATTTCTATAATTAATTCTTTGTCTTTGCTTGATAGAACAATGTTTATCTCTGGATTCTGTGTTTTTCTTTCTCTAAATACATCCTTTGCATTATTCAAAATGTTTAATATTGCTTGTGATAGTAGGTTACATTGCCCATTGAGCATTAATCCGTCTTGCAAATTATAGGTCAAATGGATTCCTTTGCGCCTGAAATTGTTTTGGACAAATTTGATACTTCTTTTTATGGTTGTAGCAACGTCGAATTCTTTATTTTTGGATTTATCGATAAAATAATTTCTAAAATCATCTATAGTTTGCGACATATAGCTAATTCTGGAATTAGCTTGTGTTATGGCTTTATCAAAATACTCCTTGGAGAGCTCATTATATTGATAAGCATCTTCCATATCACCTAGTAATAATGATATTTCGTTGAGTGGTTGCCTCCATTGATGTGCAATGTTTTCAATCATTTCTCCCATGGATGCTTGTCTGGATTGTAATAAAAGTATCCTATCTTTTTCGCGACTTTTTTCTACTTCTTTATGTACTTTTTGCAATAATTTATTATTAAGTTCTGTTAATTTTTCTTTATGTGCTTGTAAAGCTAATTCGGTTTCTTTTATGCTGGTAATATCTTGTATTGTTCCTATTGTTTTTATTACTCTTCCTTCTTTATTATGTATGTGGTAAGCTTTTTGGCTAACATATTTTAGTTTATTACCATTTAAAACTACTCTATGGTCGATGATGTATTCTTTGCTATTTTTCATCGACTCAATATAAACATGCCTAACTATGGGTTTGTCAGAAGGGTGGACATATTTAAAAAAGGTTTCCACTTTCCAAGCTTTCCCTGTATTTTTAATTTCGTAAATATTAAAAACTTCGTCAGAAAGGTGAATCAATTCTTTTTCTAAGTCATATTCCCAGTGGCCTAGTTTTGCAATGCTTTGAGCTTCTTTGAGTTTCAGTTCGCTTTCTTTTATTTTTAATTGGGCATCTTTCCTAAAACTAATATTTCTGATAACTAAATGAATGGAGTTAACCTTACCATTTTTTATAATTGGGGCATAGCCTACTTCGGCAGGGATTTTTTTGCCGGAGCGATGCTTGTAAAAGAACTCAAATACTCCGGGTTTTTTATAAATCAAAACTTCTTTTAATAAAAACAAGGCTTTGCTCAGTTCTATCTTATTATAAAAATACTTAGAAATGTGGAAGCCAATTTCTTCATTGGGATGGTAGCCGCCAAAACGATAAGTATTAGGACTTACATAAAGAAGTGTTCCCGTTATTGATATTTGGGCAATTACATCCATTGTGTTTTCAACAAGATATTTGTATTTAGTTTCGCTTTCGAATAGCTTGTGCTCTGCTTGTTTTTCTTTCGTAACTATTCTACCACTTCCTACTATTCCTACAAGTTTCTTATTATTATCGTATAGAGGAGATTTATGTACATCAAGGTATAAAAACTTTCCTTGAACATTTCCAAACTCATCGTAATGATGATTTATATGAGGTTGTTCCAGAACAAGTTTATCAGACTTTATATTGGTATCGCCAAAAGTATGATAGTTTTTATTTGTGGGGTTTATGCTTTTTTGTCGATTTGCAAAGTACTCACTTGTTTGACCTTTTATTTCCTTAATATCTGCAATTAGTAACTTTTCGGCAATGGCTTTGTTTGCGAACAGAAATCGACCTTTTTTATCCTTTGCCCATACCAAATCGGAGGAATTATCTAGCAATCTGCGATAAAAATTTCTTCTATCAGTTATTTTTTCTTTTTGTAGTTTCAATTCATCTTCTTGTTGAACTAATTGGGTGATATCTGTACTTATTGACAAACAAGCTAATTGACCATTTTGCCATTTTACAGCTTGATTTTCTGTTAAATACCATTTCTTTTCTCTCTTATTAAAGTGCCTCCAAATTTGTGGAGAACTAGTAGGTTCATGATCATCTATCAGTAATTGTTTTTTACAAACTTTGCAAGGCGCTTTTTCACCCATAACTAGGTTATAGCAATATTTGCCTTCAATTCCTTTTATTTGGTTTTCTACATATTTGTTAACATAGAGGAGTTTGTATGTATTCATGTCGCTAACAAAAACTGAGGAGTTCAAATTATTCATTACGGTAGTAAATCTTAAATTATCTTCCTCAATAGCATTTTTTAATTTTCTTGTCAGTAAGTGGTCGCTAATTTCTCGTGAAATAGTTTTGCTAAAATCCTTTTCTACTTTCGACCATTTATGCTCATAAACACTATTTATAATTAAAAGGAAATATTTAATTTTCCCATCTAAAATGATAGGGTTGAGTAAAAATGATTGTACTCCATTACTAGTGAAAACTTGACTTATTTTATCAGGAAAATCTTTATTTGTTACTGCAATTGGTTCGCCTTTTAGAAATACATTTTTCCATTTTAATGCATTTTGTATTTTACAAATATTATTAAAAACAATCTTTCCGGATTGAGTTTTTCCCCAGCTTGCAATCTCTTCTATTTGTAGATTCTCTAGTCCTTTTGAAAGGTTTTGAAATATTCTTACACTATTAAATTTTGAAGCATTACCGATAATGCTGCATATTTTCTTAAAGTTTATTTCTTTCTCATTCTTTAATAACTGCTCATTTATTTTGTTGATGGCTGCTAATAAATTACCCCTTTGAAAAAGCTCCTTTTCTTTGAGCATTCTTTTTTCTTCTGAGCTGATGGCCTGAGCAATGATTTGCAAAAGTTTAATATCATTTTCCTTTGGAATAAAATCGCTTTGAAAGACGGCACATATTGAACCAACTTGTTGATTTTCGGAATTACTTACAGGATAGCCAATATATGTTTGAAGCTTATAAGGAACCACATTGGGGTCAGATTTAGCATACTTTGTGTTTTGTAAATCTCTAACCAAAAGTACCTTGTCCTTGTCTCCTCTTATCACATCATAGCATAAATGGCCTTCTGGTTTGTCCTCAGCTTGATAGTCATCAGGAGTATTCCATTGCCCCCACGAAATTAACATTCCTTCATCTAGTCTGTTATATAGTGTTACACTGGCATTTAATAAACTGCCTAATAAGGCTGCTAAATGATTGATGTTGGCCATGTAATCGTCGGAAAAATTGAGGAAAAGTTCTTTAAATTGATTGATGTGTTTTTTCTTATCAATATTGCTGATAGTGAGAAAAGCACTAACCAAAAAACATGGACCTAGAGAGGATGATTCTTGACGTAAAATGATTAGCTGGATATTTTTATAAGGTATGTATTTATCGATAAGAGAAAAATGGAATTCTGAATAGTATTTCTCTTCTCTTAAAGAGTGAAACAATTCAATACTTTGTTCCTCGTTTAATAAATCAGATATATTCTTGACAGACGATAAATAAGCATGAGCTTCGGTTATATGATTGCTGCGAATGATGGTTCCCGTATCATTCATTTCAAAGATAAAGTCAGGTTTTTTACTAATTTCCAAACCGACTCCTTCTCTGGTCATCAAACTTCTTTCAAGTTTCTTCTCTCTATTTCTTGAAACTAATAATTTGTCTTGCAAAACGCTTTGAGCATTCTCAAGTTTAGTTATTTGGTTTTTTAATAATTGTATTTCCTTTATCATATTTTTCTACTAGTGTAAAAGTCCCATTTTAATTCATGAGAATTTTGAAAAATAATTGGTAAAGATTGTTTGTGTGGTTAATATGCGATCGAAATACATAATGAAAATACGGTTCAAATGTACAAAAAAAAGGCAATATAATCAATGGTGGTTTAAAAAAATCAATAATTTATAATTATTATGAATCAAATTTTCTGCGGATCTTTTTTTCTGAAAGTTCTTTTTTTTCTTTAAGCCTTTTTTCCTTGGAGCTTTTAGAAGGCTTAGTAGCTTTGCGTTTTTTCTGAGGAGTCAATACTTTATTAATGATAGTGTAAAATTTTTCAATGGCATCCTGTTTATTTTTTATTTGGCTTCTGGTAGCTTGTGCTATGATAATTAGGTCTCCGTCTTGGCTTAATTGATTCGCTAACTTTTGTTTAATGGTTTCTTTTTGTTCCTCCTTTAGTATATTAGAAAAATCAATATTAAAGCGCAGTTCAACCTTTGTATTCACCTTGTTCACATGCTGGCCCCCCGGACCACTACTTCGGCTGAAGGAGAACTGAATCTCTCGGTCTAATACTCCTCTGGAGATGGTTTCATGCATCATTATATGGTTTGATTATTTACAAAAGTACAAATTATATGAAAATATGCTATATATTCATCTAATAGGTTATGTTAAATAAATTATTATAGATAATAATTGATCTTAGCAAAAAATTTGCTTTGATACTTTATAATATTCATTTATAAATCCAACATTAGTGGGGCCAGTTGGTATAAGTTGGCAAAATGTGTCGTCCTATAAATAATCAGCAATCGTTTGCGGTGAATAAATTAACACATATTGTATAAAAACATCACTTTGTTGTGGATTATATTATTATTTTTGTCAATCTTTTATTATGTCGTAAATACTTGATTATAAAAGGAAAAAGAATAACTTTTTATCAATGCTTGTCCATATTGTCAAGTATTTGTTAAAAATTGAAGAGTCTGAATTAATTTGTCAGTGGTTTATATTTTTATAATTCCAGATTCCAATCGCTATTGAGAATGATGTCTTACCAAAACTAAATGACTGTTTTCAAAACAAGAAAGAGGATGGTTTCTTTATAAATTAAAAATAAATTGGGCGTTATAGGCAGACTCTATTTAGAAATTAATAAATAACGTATATGAAAAGAGCATTAGTATTAACGGGGGGGGGAGATTGCCCTGGATTAAATGCAGTAATTCGCGCTATTGTAAAGCGTGCTTCTCAAGAAAAAGAATGGGAAATTGTTGGTAGTATTCAAGCTTTTAATGGGGTTCTTTGGGAGCCAACACAAATTAAAATATTAGATCAACAAGCAGTAAAAGGAATTCATTATCAGGGTGGAACAATAATAGAAACCACGAATAAAGGAGGGCCCTTTGCTTGGCCTATTAAAGATAAAAATGGAAAGTGGACAAGTGTAGACCGATCCGATGAAATGATGCGGAAACTACAGTTTTTAGGTATTGATGCAGTGATTAATATTGGCGGCGATGGGAGTCAGAAAATCTCGCAACAGCTTTTTGAGAAAGGTATGAATATTATTGGTGTTCCAAAAACTATTGATAATGATCTTTCTGCAACAGATACTACTTTTGGATATCAAACTGCTGTTCAAATTGCTACCGAAGCATTAGATAAATTAGTCACTACAGCAGCCAGCCATAACCGTGTTTTTGGTATGGAAGTTATGGGGCGTTATGCCGGATGGATTGCGCTAAATGCTGCTATTGCTGGGGGTGCTGATGTTTGTTTGATACCAGAAATCCCTTATGACATAAAAGTAGTTAAAGAAAAATTGGAAAGCCGCTTTTATAAAGATCGTGGATTTGGAATTATTGTAGTATCCGAAGGAGCTAGACCAAAAGATGGCTCTATGCATTTTGAAAAAAGTGAGGAAGTGGGCTATGAAAACTTAAAACTAGGAGGCATTGTGCATAAAGTATTACGAGAATTACGACAAGCCGGTTTTGAAGGCGATATGCGTGATGTAATGCTTGGACATCTTCAAAGAGGTGGTATTCCTGTAGCTTACGATCGTGTTTTAGCTGCTCAATTTGGAGTAAAAGCATTTGAAATGGTATTGCAAAAACAGTTCGGACAAATGGTATCCTATCAACATCCTGATATTGTTGCTGTTCCTCTAAAAGATGCTATTGGAAAACCAAATTTGGTTACACTCGATAATAGAATTATTCAAACAGCTAAAGGATTAGGAATTTCTTTGGGTGTGAATCTTTAAAAAATAATCCCTTTTTAAAAAGCCCATGGTTATGAAATCATGGGCTTTTTTATTTGTAGGAGATTCCTGAACTATCATTTAAATTGCCAATTTATTAGAAAAATTAACGGAAGCCGATTTATATTGTTTGAGCCTGTATATTTGATTAAGCTCCTTAAAGATTTTAAAAAAAACCTTATATTTGCGTTTCTACAAAAAAAAATGAACCAACAGTATAGTAAATATTTATTTTTAAACAGATTTCTCAATATTAAAATGAGAGATGATTTCCTCTAATTGCCCATCCCATACAATTCCCTAAAATTAACAGCTTTTATAAATTTAAAATTTTAAAAAGAGGATATGATGCAATTACCTTATGCCGAACCATTTAAAATAAAAATGGTTGAAACAATTAAAAGAAGTACAAGAGAAGAAAGAGAAGAGTGGATAAAAACCGCTAAATACAACCTTTTTAATATTAAAAGTGAACAAGTATTTGTTGATTTGCTCACCGACTCAGGAACGGGGGCAATGAGCGATAAGCAATGGTCGGAAATAATGTTGGGTGACGAAAGTTATGCCGGTGCTAGTTCTTATTATAAAATGAAGAATGCCATTAAAGAGATTCTTGGCTTCGATTATTTTTTACCAACCCATCAGGGAAGAGCAGCTGAGAATGTATTGTTTTCAGTACTAGTTAAAGAAGGAGATATTGTACCCGGGAATAGTCATTTTGATACAACAAAAGGACATATAGAGTTTCGTAAAGCAACAACCTGTGATTGTACTATTGACGAGGCTTTTGATACCACGATACAGCATGATTTTAAAGGAAATATCAATTTGGGAAAACTTGAGCAAGTTTTGAGAGAAAATCATGCTAATCGGATTCCAATGATTATAGTTACTATTACTTGTAACTCCTCTGGAGGGCAACCGGTGAGTATGCAAAATTTGAAAGATGTATACGCAATGGCTCAAAAATATGGAATCATGGTAGTATTTGATTCTGCTCGTTTTGCCGAAAATGCCTATTTTATAAAGAAGAGAGAACATGGATATGCTGATAAATCTATCAAAGAAATAGTGAAAGAGATGTTTACCTTTGCCGATGCCATGACTATGAGTTCTAAAAAAGATGCCATTGTTAATATGGGTGGTTTTATAGGATTCAAAGACGAAGATCTTTTTAAACAAGCCAGTGTTTTTGGAATTATTTATGAAGGATTTATCACCTATGGAGGCATGTCAGGTAGAGATATGAATGCATTAGCACAAGGACTTAATGAGGGAACAGAATTCCCATATTTAGAGTCGCGCGTGGAGCAAGTTGCCTATTTGGGGCAAAAGCTTAAAGATTATGGAGTCCCCATACAAGAACCTTTTGGAGGTCATGCAATATTTATTGATGCAAAAAGATTTTTACCCCACTTACCAAAGGAGGATTTTGTAGCTCAAACATTAGCCATAGAGTTATATTTGGAAGGAGGAGTGAGAGGAGTTGAAATAGGTGCTATTTTAGCCGATCGTGATCCCAAAACACGAGAGAATCGTTTCCCCGATTTAGAACTGTTGCGTTTAGCAATACCTCGCAGAACATATACCAATAATCATATGGATTATATAGCTGCGTCTTTAAAAAATGTTTTTGACCGTAGAAATGAAATAACAAGTGGCGTAAAGATACTAAAAGAAGCTCCAATAATGCGACATTTTACCGTGGAGCTGGAAAGAAAATAACTAAACCCAAAAATAAGAAAAGCGCCCCGTAAAGAGCGCTTTTTTTAATCAAACTTTTATCAACTATTAAAATATTACTTTCTATTTTCTAAAAATGGCATGTATACTTATTGTTGTAATTTTATCGCCAAAAATAAATGTAGAGCATATATGCCTTTTTTTATTTTGATTTTACATCAAATCACGTTCTACATCTTTATCACCACGTCCTGAAAGATTGATGATGCTTATTTGTCCTGATTTTCCTTTTAGTAGTTTTTCCGCTAAAGCAATAGCATGCGAAGATTCAATGGCAGGAATAATTCCTTCTAATCGTGAGAGTAGTTTAAAACCTTTGATTGCTTCATCGTCTGTGATGAGATGATAATGAGCTCTACCTAAGTCTTTTAATAAAGCATGCTGGGGGCTAATTCCAGGATAATCTAAGCCTGCAGCAATGCTATGTGACGGATAAACTTCGCCATTTTCATCGGTTAAGGCGTAAGAATATGTTCCTTGGAATACTCCGGGTTTTCCTAAGCTGAGTGTGGCTGCTGTTTGTCCTAATTCTCCATTGCCACCACCTTCTGCAGCATGAATATTTACTTCATGATCTTTTAAGAAATCATCAAATAAGCCAATAGCATTTGATCCACCACCTATGCAAGCCATAATATTATCTGGTAAACGACCTTCTTTTTCAATAAATTGCTTTTTAGCTTCTTTTCCAATAATGCTTTGAAAATAACCAACCATAGTAGGATAGGGGTGAGGACCTACCTGCGAGCCTAATAAATAATAAACATGAGGATTTTCAACATAATAACCTAAGGCTGCATCTACTGCGTCTTTTAAGGTTCCTCTTCCGGCTTCTGTGGTAATTATTTCAGCGCCAAGAAGTTCCATTCTACTTACATTCATTTTTTGTCGAACTATGTCCTTAGAGCCCATAAATACTTTGCACTTCATGCCAAAGAGAGCAGCAGCTGTAGCTGTGGCAACACCATGCTGTCCGGCACCTGTTTCTGCAACTATTTCTGTTGCACCCATGCGCTTGGCTAGTAATATTTGACCTATTGTATTGTTTATTTTATGTGATCCCGTATGGTTTAAATCCTCGCGTTTCAAATATATTTTAGAACCAATATGTTGAGACAAACGGTGAGCATAGTATAATGGCGATGGTCTGCCAACAAAGTTTTTAAGATAATATGCATATTCTTCTTGAAAGCTGCTATCTTTTTTATATTTCTCAAATTGTTCTGCTAAACCTGCTAACTTGTCTGCAAGTACTGGTGGAACATAAGACCCTCCATATTCACCAAATTTCCCATCTACCGAACCATAATTTTGTGTCTCTTTATTCACTACTGTATTTTCCATCTTTTTTCGTTTTATTATATTATTTTTTGTTTTATTATCTATTTCTTCATGTAATCAGATTAATCCATCTGTGTTTGGACATTCATTGCCAGCGAAAAACAATTTTTTCTAAACAAATTAATATTGCATTTTTCATTTTCTATCTTTTATTTTTTTATGTATGCACAAAAAAAAGCCGAAGGTTTTCACCTTCGGCTGTATATTATTTAATAATAGATATACTGCGGTTACTTCCCTATTTCATGTTGAAATGAGAGCCACCACCAAAATCTATTATTTGTTGTAAAATTCATGCGACAAAATTATATCTTTTTTTTTATTTACCAATTAAAATAAAAAAAAAGCTTGTTTTTAGTCTGTCAAGATTTGTTATCGTGTTAAAAAACAGGAAAATAAAAATTTGAAAAACTATAATAATAAAATGATAATATGTTTTTTTGTCTCATTAGTACTGATGTTAAAGCAATTTTAATAATTAGAATTATATAAAGACTAAGTTTCCAAACATTGATATAAATTGTTTTTTTCCTTTTCTATCAATTGGAAATTATATTGAGAAATTATTTAGTTTTTTATAAAAATTATGATGAATATTTTTTAAGGATGTTTAACAAGTTCAATAAACAAAAATCACTAGATGTGGGTTCAAATATTATTATTCTCATGGCTTGTTATTCAAATATTTACCAATGCAAACGATTGTAAATTAAATTATCATTAATTATGTTTTTTATTTGTTGATTATATGAAATTGGAATACCTTTGCTGCGAAATATACTGAAGAATATTCAGTCAATTACTGAATGTTGTCAAATGCTATTTTTACTGTTTTATTAAACAGTATTTAAAGGGTAGTATTAATAAAATTGATTATAAAAACCTCATTAAAACACTATGAGTTATATAAAGATAAAAAAGGCAAATTTAACGAATTTGGAGTATGCTTTGAAGTTAGAACTACTCAGAACCAACAGAAATGGTTCCTATTCCAGTACTACAATTGTGGGCTGTAATACTAGGAAATACCACGGTTCTCTGGTTGTACCCCAAGCAAATTTTGGTGGAATTAACCATGTATTATTATCCAATGCCGATGTAACAGTTGTACAGCGTGACGTTGAGTTTAATCTTGGAATTCATAAATATAAAGGTGGAGAGTATTCGCCTAAAGGACATAAATATATCCGAAGCTTTGAATCGGAGCCTATTCCTCATCTTGTATATAGAGTAGGAGGAGTTGTACTAAAGGTAGAACGTGTTTTTACAGAAGCAAAAGCTCGAATATTTATTCGTTATACACTCCTCGAAGCTCATTCTGCCACAAAACTTAAAGTAAGACCATTCCTTGCTTTTAGAAGTATTCACGAATTAACAAAAGAAAATCCTGAGGCTAATACTAATTATTCTCCATGTAAAAATGGAATTGAAATGAAAATGTATGAAGGATTTACCCCGCTGTTTATGCAGTGTAGTAAAGTTGTTCATTATCATCATGAGCCAACTTGGTATAAGGATATTGAATATATGAAGGAAGCTCGTCGAGGTTATAATTCCAATGAAGACCTTTTAGTTCCGGGTTACTTTGAGTTTGATATTAAAAAAGGAGAAAGCGTTATTTTTCAAGCTGCTATTGATGAAGGAAGCCCTGCCACATTCTTGCGTAGCTTTAATGCTGAAATAAAAAAACGAATACCTAGAGATAGTTTTGAACATAATTTAGATAATGCCGCTAGTCAATTTATCGTTAAATCTGGAAGAAATACCGAATTAGCTGCCGGATTACCTTGGTTTGGTCGTTGGGGGCGAGATACTTTGATAAGCTTAGCTGGAATTACTTTAATTCAGGATGATACAAAGCTCTTTAAAGATATTCTTGATACTCTGGTAAGAGAAATGAAGGATGGACTATTCCCAAATAAAGGAAAAGGTGAAAAAATTGATTATAAAAGTTCTGATACCAGCCTTTGGTTTTACAGAACACTTCAGCAATATATTGAGTTTACCGGTGATGAGGAGTGGGTTTGGAGAAAGTATGGTAAATTAATGAAGCAAATTCTAAATACATACAGAAACGGAATCAGCGAAATAGGCCTTTATATTGATGAAAAAGGATTGTTGTATGCTGAAAAAGAAAATACACCACTTACTTGGATGGATGCCATATTATATGGGAAACCTGTAACACAAAGACCCGGTTATGCAGTAGAAGTGAATGCTTTATGGTATAATGCTGTGGCTTTTACAATGGATTTGGCTAAGAAGAAAAAAGATGTACAGTTTGTTTTATCATGGAATCCCGTTCAAAAAGTAATTGATTCTGCTTTTCTTGAAAAATTCACTCACCCTGAAAAAAAGATTGTTTGTGATTATGTAGCAAAAGATCATTGCAGTTGGGATGTGCGACCAAATATGCTATTTGCTGCATCCTTACCATTTTCGCCTCTTTCTTTGGAGAGTAAGAAAAATATTTTAGATACAGTGCAACAAGAACTTTTAACTCCAAGGGGAATCAGAAGCTTATCCCCTAAAAATGCAGATTATAAATCTGTTTATGAGGGAAATATAGAAGAAAGAGATAATGCATACCATCAAGGTACAGCTTGGCCTTGGCTTTTAGGTGCATTTACCGAAGCTTATTTAAAAGTATATGGAAAATCTGGTCTAAATGTAATCAAAGACTTGGTTAATGGTTTTGAAGATGAAATGATGGACCACGGAATAGGAACCCTATCCGAGCTTTATAATGGTGATCCTCCTTTTCATGGGAAAGGGGCTATTTCTCAAGCTTGGAGTGTCGCAGAAATGCGGAGAGTGATGTGGCTGATAAAGCAAACAGAAAAAAAATAAACGTATAATATATATTTAATGAGAATCGCTTAAGCGTATTTTATGATTAATAAAAAAAACATATGAAGGTATTGATGTTTGGTTGGGAGTTCCCACCACATATTACTGGTGGTTTAGGTACAGCATCCTATGGACTTACTAAAGGTTTGGTAAAGCATGATGTAGATATTATTTTTGTTGTGCCTAAAGCTTATGGCGATGAAGATCAAAGAGCTATGAGATTAGTGAATGGGTCAGATGTGCCAGTGAATTACAAGAGTAAAGAGATTCAAGAATTTTGGAACAAACTTACTTACTTGGAAATAGGGAGTAATATTATGCCTTATATTGATCCTGAAGAGTTCGAAAAACTACATGAAGACAAGGGTAAAACACTAAAAGAAAAAGAACACTTAATATTAGGCGAAAAGTATAATTTCTCAGGGAAGTATGGCAAAAACTTAATGGAAGAAGTGGCTCGCTATGCCTTGGTTGGTGCAAGTATTGCAATGCAATATGATTTTGATATCATCCATGCTCATGATTGGTTAACCTATTCTGCCGGTATAGCTGCTCAGCAAATTAGTGGAAAACCTTTGGTAGTTCACATGCATGCTACCGAGTACGATAGGAGCGGTGAAGGGCGTGTGAATTCAGAAGTGTTTAATCTGGAACAAAGTGGAATGAAACAGGCTGATTTGGTGATTCCGGTGAGTAACCTGACAAGAAATACAGTTATTAATAAGTATGGTATCGACCCTGCAAAAGTGATAACAGTGCATAACGCCATTGAACCTGTAGAACAAGCCGATTTGAAAGTGAATAAAGTTGTAAAAGAAAAAGTCGTAACTTTTTTAGGCAGACTGACTTTTCAAAAAGGACCAGAGTATTTTGTGGAAGCAGCAAAAAAAATATTGGATAAAGATGCAAATGTTCGTTTTGTAATGGCTGGAAATGGAGATATGATGAATCAACTCATTCGTCGTGTAGCTGAATTAAAAATATCTGATAGATTCCATTTTACAGGTTTTTTAAAAGGTGAAGATGTTGATAAAATGTTTATGCTCAGCGATGTGTTTGTAATGCCTTCTGTATCAGAGCCTTTCGGATTGGTTCCTTTAGAAGCAATGAGGAGCGATGTTCCTGTTGTCATTAGTAAACAATCTGGTGTAGCCGAAGTACTAAATCATGCATTAAAAGTTGATTTTTGGGATATTGATAGCATGGCAGATGCTATATACGGACTCCTTCATTATAAAGCTTTATCAAACACTTTTGTAAAAGAAGGTAAAAAAGAAGTGGACAACCTAAAGTGGGAACATGCCGCAAAAAAAATTAAAGAATTATATATTCAAACCCTAAAATAGAGGTACGAATATGATTAATAGAATAATAAATAAATAATGAGATGTACCAAACAAGGTTGTCTTCTTTTTGAAACATTTAAGCAGAAAAATCTTGAAACTACATTTTATCAAATATAAAAATAAGAAATATGCGCTCAATTAGTTTTTATTTTCAGGTTCATCAACCTTACCGCATGAAAAAGTATAGGTTTTTTAATATGGGTAACGATCATCATTATTTTGATGAATACCTGAACAGATCCATCATGGAAAGAGTAGCTCAAAAAAATTACTTACCTATGAATAAGCTTCTCTTAGATTTAATTGAAAAGCACGGTAAAGATTTTAAAGTGAGTTTCTCCATTACCGGTATGGCTATGGAACAGTTTGAGCAATATGCACCTGAAGTATTGGATAGTTTTAAACAATTAGCTGATACCGGAAATGTTGAGTTTTTAGCAGAAACTTATGCCCATTCCTTAGTTTCTCTTAAAAGTCCGGAGGAGTTTAAAAGACAAGTAGAAATGCATAGAGCAAAAATTAAAGATGTTTTTGGACTAGAACCTGTTACTTATAGAAATACAGAGCTTATATATTCTGACGATATAGGTGAAGCTGTAGCCGAAATGGGGTTTAAAACCATGCTCTCAGAAGGGGCTAAACATATATTAGGATGGAAAAGCCCTAATTACGTTTACCAACATCCGGTTAAAAGTGAATTAAAATTATTGCTCAAAAATTTTCGATTAAGCGATGATATTGCATTTAGATTCTCCTCACAATCGTGGGATGAGTGGCCTCTTACAACAGATAAATACCTCCAATGGTTGAAGCAAACTAATCCGGAAGAGCCGGTTATTAATTTATTTATGGACTACGAAACTTTTGGAGAACACCAATGGGCTGAAACAGGAATTTTTGATTTCATGAGAGTGCTTCCAAGTAAAATTTTGGATGATGGTGAATTTAGTTTCAAAACGCCATCTGAGGTTGCAGCCGAACTGAATCCGGTTTCGGAGCTTCATGTGCCTAACGCAATAAGTTGGGCCGACGAAGAAAGAGATTTATCTGCTTGGCTTGGTAATGAAATGCAGGATGAAGCATTTGATAAACTCTATCAAATGGCTGATAAAATGCAAAATTGCAAGGATACACAAATGCAATCAGACTGGCTAAAGCTTCAAACTTCCGACCACTTCTATTATATGTGTACCAAATGGTTTGCCGACGGTGATGTGCATGAATACTTCAACCCTTATCCTTCGCCTTTCGAAGCGTTTATTAATTACATGAATGTATTATCTGATTTTCAAATCCGTTTGAATGAAATGACTACGACAGCTGGTTTGGATGAAAACACTATAGCGAAAATTGATTTTTCTGAAATAGAATCAATGACTGTAGTTAATTTGAAAAAGCTATTAAGTGCTGCCGATTCTCACGATTTGTTTATCATTAGAAAGCATATGCCGGAAAGATTAATTAGCCATATCAATAAGTATTTGGGTAAAAGAAAACAAAAGGTCATGAATCAATATGAAGACTTGAAAACAGAATCGGATGACATGCTGAAAAATGCTTGGTCTAATATTCTGAAAATAATGAAATAGTAATATTCCTATTCCTAAATTATTAAATATTTATTTAAATCATGAGAACTTCCAATCATGATTTTATTCAACAAACAAATAATCAATGCAACAGAAAATAAAACCCGATTATATATTTGAAGTATCTTGGGAAGTATGCAATAAAATAGGTGGTATCCACACTGTTATTGCCACCAAGCTTAAAAGTATTCAACCAGATTATGGCGATAAATACATGTTTATTGGCCCAGAACTTAATAAGGATACTGATGGAAATACAGAATTTATTGAAGATAAAGATTTATATCCCGACTGGAAAGAAAGCATGGCCAAAGAGGGCATTGTAATAAGAATAGGAAGATGGAAAATAATTGGTACTCCTATTGCAATCCTTATTGACTTTACGGCTCTGTTTAGTCAAAAGAATGAGATATTGGCTAAGCTTTGGGAAGAGTATCAACTTGACTCCATTAGCGGGCAATGGGATTATATTGAACCGGTACTTTTTGGTTACGCTGCTGGTAAAGTAGTGGATTCATTTGATAAGTATTATTTAGACTTTAATACCAAAGTAACCGCTCATTTTCATGAATGGATGACAGGAGCCGGCATATTGTATCTTCACTCACAAGCGCCTCATATTTCAAGAGTATTTACAACTCATGCTACCGTATTAGGCCGCTCAATTGCAGGAAATGGATTGAATCTGTATGACGATATGGAAGCTTATAATCCTGATGTTGTTTCTGCTGAATTTAATCTTAAATCAAAATTTTCTTTAGAAAAAAATGCTGCATTCAATGCACATGTTTTTACCACAGTGAGCAATGTTACCGCTCGCGAATGTGAGGTGCTCATTGGTAAAAAACCCGATTTGATTACACCAAATGGTTTTGATAATACTATGGTTCCTAAAGGAAAAGCTTACGATACTATTCGGAAAAAAGCTAGAGAGAAAATGATTGCCGTAGGGAATGCATTATCATCAAAAGATTTAAAAGAAGATACGTTTATCAGCATTATTAGTGGCAGATATGAGTATAGAAATAAAGGTGTAGATATTTATCTTCAGGCTTTAAAAAAACTAAAACCACTTTTAAAAGAAGGAAAAAATGTATTGGCTTATATAACAATTCCAACTGCACATTTTGGACCAGATGTAAACTTGCAAAAAATATTGAAAGGCCAAGAGGCAGACATTGCTGATGCAAGATTAACACATAATTTAATGGATTATCATCAAGATGCAATTATTCAATATTGTAATCAAAATGGATTGAATAATATTGGAGGAAGTGGTTTAACTGTAGTTTTTGTTCCTGCTTATCTAAAGGGTGACGATGGCATCTTTAATATTTCTTATTACGATTTATTAATGGGTTGCGACTTAAGTATTTTCCCTAGTTATTATGAGCCTTGGGGCTATACTCCATTAGAGAGTGTGGCATTTGGAGTTCCTAGTGTTACCACTAATTTGGCTGGATTTGGTAAATGGGTACAGCAAGAGTTTAAAGTAAAATTTGGTGGTTTAATAGTGCTGGAACGAACCGATGAGAACGGAGAAGAAATTGAAGATGAGTTGGTAAACCTAATTCTAAAATTAATAAATTCTAGCGAACAACAACGTGCTAAAACCGTTAAAGAGAGCCTGCAAATAAGTCAGACTGCCATGTGGTCTAATTTGGTGAAATACTATTTTGATGCTTATAAATTAGCTATTGAAAGATCTGGACAGAAAGTTGAAGAAATACCACAAAAGGAAAAAGTTGTCCTTAAAAAAACAAATAACTTAAGCATACAACCACAGCCACATTGGAAAAAAGTATTAATAAAACCTGTTCTTCCGGAATTAATTGAAGGGCTTGAAGTTCTAGCAAAAAATATGTGGTGGACCTGGAATGTGCAAGCACGAGACTTGTTCAAATCTATTGATAGAGATTTGTGGTTTCAAATGGGTCAAAATCCCATTCCTATGTTGGAAGAAATAAGATCCGAAGTATTGCATAAGCACTCCAAAGATGAAGTGTTTATGAGTAATTATCACCGGGTTATGGGTAGTTTCAACGATTACTTATCTGAACCTAAAACAAATAATAAAGATTTAGTTGCCTACTTCAGCATGGAGTTTGGTATCGACGATACTTTAAAGATATTTAGTGGTGGACTGGGAATATTAGCCGGTGATTACCTCAAGCAAGCTAGTGATTCTAATGTGAATATGGTGGGTATTGGGCTACTTTATAGATACGGGTATTTTAAACAACAAATTTCTGGTATTGGGGATCAAATTGATAATTATTATCCTCAAAAGTTTTCCCACTTACCAATTAGGCCTGTGCGTGATAAAAAAGGCGATTGGATGAAGATATCAGTTGCATTACCGGGAAGGAATATGGATGCAAAAATTTGGCGAGTAGACGTAGGAAGAGTCCCCTTATACTTGCTCGATACAGATTTGGAAGAGAATCAGGATCAAGATAGAGAAGTAACCCATAAGCTATATGGAGGCGATTGGGAAAATAGATTAAAACAAGAGTTGCTACTTGGAGTAGGAGGAATCCGACTTCTTAATGAACTAAAAATCCAACCTACAATTTTCCATGCCAATGAAGGCCATGCAGCCTTTAACAGCATCGAAAGGTTAAATAATTTAGTGAATAACCACAAATTAAATTTTGATGATGCCGTAGAAGTAGTTCGTTCTACAACATTGTTTACTACACATACTCCGGTTCCTGCCGGTCACGATAGTTTCGACGAGGATTTATTAAGAAGATATATTCCTCACTATTCACACCGTTTACATGTTAGCTGGGAGCGCTTTATGAATTTGGGACGCTGGGTTGAAGATCAAGAAGGTCAAAAATTCTCTATGAGTGTTTTAGCTGCCAAACTTTCTCAAGAAATGAATGGTGTTAGCCAAATTCATGGTAAAGTTTCACAGGAAATGTTTAGTAGCTTATATCCCGGTTATTATCCTGATGAACTCCATATTAATTATGTTACTAATGGAGTGCACTATCCAACATGGGCTGCAAAGGAATGGCAAGTTTTCCACCGTGAAATTTTTGGTGATGAGTTTATGAGCCGGCAAGATGATTTCGATCTTTGGAAAAAGATATACGATGTTCCTGATAAGCAAATATGGGATATCCGATTAATTAGAAAAAAGAAACTCTTTACATATTTAAAGAAAAGATTGACCAAGGAAATGACAACTCGTCAAGAATTACCGGGTCATATATTTACTGTTTTACAGAATATTAATGAAAATGCATTAACAATTGGTTTTGCTCGTCGCTTTGCAACCTATAAAAGAGCTCATTTATTATTTAGTGATTTAGATAGACTTCGTAAGCTGTTAAGTAATGTTGGCAAACCAGTGCAATTTCTTTTTGCAGGGAAAGCACATCCTCATGATAGAGCCGGACAAGACCTGATTAAACGTATTGTTGAAATATCTAGAATGCCCGATTTTGAAGGTAAAATTCTTTTTATTGAAAATTACGATATTGATTTGGCTAAGTATTTAATAAGTGGAGTGGATGTATGGTTAAACACTCCCACACGCCCTTTAGAAGCATCTGGTACAAGTGGTGAAAAAGCGGTGATGAATGGAGTAATGAATTTTAGTGTATTGGATGGTTGGTGGGCCGAAGGCTATAAACCCGGAGCAGGTTGGGCTATTGATGAAGCAAGAACTTACGATAACCAAAGTTTGCAAGATATGCTCGATGTTGAAGTGATTTATAATAAGATAGAGCAAGAAATAGTACCTACTTATTATAAAACCGATTCTCAGGGTATTTCCAAAGATTGGGTTTTGCATATTAAAAATACTTTTGCTCAAATTGCTCCAAACTTTACTATGAAGCGTATGTTGGATGATTATTATAGGAAATTCTATAATGATTTATTTGATAGAGCGCATTTAATAAGAGCTCATAAATATGCTTTCGCATCAAAAGTAAATAAATGGAAAAAGGATGTTTTATCACAATGGAATAATATTAGAGTGATATCTGAAACTCTCCCGCAAACAAACCAGGAAAATACTTTAGATACTAATGACAATTTTATAGCAAAAATCGAATTAGATATTAATGGTCTGTCCCCTTCCGAAGTGGGAGTAGAAATATTATTTGCACGAAAATATGATACTAAGATTACATCAATTGTTCATAAACAGGAGTTAGAAGTAACTGTAGATGGTGATATAACAAGATATGAGTGTAATATTCCAATCTATCGTGCTGGGGTTCATGATTATGTTTTTAGAGTTTTCCCAAAATCTGATTTAATAGTTCATCCTAACGAGTTTCCTCTAGTAAAATGGATATAGAGTAACCCTCTAGCAGTTGTTTTTACAAGCCATTAAGAAGATTCTTCTTGATGGCTTGTTGTTATTTGTTGAATATCAACTTATAAAAGCTAATTAGCTGAAAATGTGGATTCATTTAAAACCGAACTCAGGTTAATAGGTAAAGTAAAGTAAAACTGCGTTCCAATATCTAATTCGGACTCTAGCCAAATTTTGCCACCAAGTAGTTCCACAAAAGCTTTAGTGATGGATAAACCTAATCCTGCACCTTCATAGGATGATGCTAATGTATTATCTGCTTGTACAAACCGTTCAAAAATTGACTTAAATTTGTTACGAGCAATGCCAATACCTTGATCTTTAACATAGAATTTCAGCTTCATATTTTTTAATTCGCAACCGAATTCTATTTGGCCTTCATTTGAATATTTGATGGAGTTTTTAATAAGATTTATCAAAATTGCTAGTAACTTTTCCTTGTCTGTATTAAGAATAATGTCTGATGGTAATTGCGGCATTTGTAAATCCAAACCTTTTATTTCTGCTTCAGGAAGGAAGAAAGAATGTAGATACATTAATTGTTTATTAAGGCTAAATTCAGATTTTTTGATATCCATAAGCCCAGTTTCAATTTTAGATATATCTATTAAGTCGTTGATAATACCCAATAAGCGGAAGCCGCTTTTTTCAATGATATCAATAAACTCTAATTGCTCTTCAGGTGTGCTGTTATTTTCTTTCAGTAAGCTTGTAAAACCTAAAATGCCATTCATTGGTGTTCTTATTTCGTGGCTCATATTTGCTAAAAAAGCAGATTTTAATCTATCACTCTCCTCTGCTTTCTCCATAGCGCGCATCATTTCCAGCTCATGTATTTTGTTTTCAGTTATATCTTGATGTATAATAGCCACTTGTTCTACTTCTCCGTGGTATCTGAGAGGGAAAATGATGCAGTTTAGTATTTTTGTGTTACCGAATGATGTGGAGTTTTTTCTATGAAATTCCATATCAGGAAGAAATAGGGTTTCGCCTTGATAAGCTCTTCTTACATATTTAATCCAGTCCATCTCCTTAGAGTTTTCAGGATTTAAGATATTATATTTTCCTATTACATTTGCCTTATTTTCTTTCCATAATTTTTCCCAAGCATGGTTCACACTCACTGTAAGACCTTGGGTATTGAAAATTTGAATACTCATTGGGGATTGTTCCAAAATAGCTTTAAATTGTTCTTTACTTTTTTCTACTCTTTCTTTTTCGTGGCGTAATTCTTTTTCTACTTGTTTTATTTCTGTTAAATCTCTCCATACAGCATGGAGTACATATTTATTACTATCGTTATATATTCTCGTTAGCAACACCTCAGCAGGGAATTTGCTTCCGTCTTTCTTCATGTGAATCCATTCAAAACGATGGGTACCTGATTTGAGGGCAATCCTCATCATTTCGTCAGACTTTTTTGCCGATGTTTGTCCGTCTGGTTGAAATTTTGGAGATATTTTTGATGGGTGAGTATTTAAAAGTTCATTCTTGTTGGGAAAAAGAAGCATCTTTTGAGCTGCTGTATTGCAGTCAGAAAATATACCATTTTCAATAATCAAGTGAGCATCTTCAGATTTGACAAATAACTCTTTAAACCTAATTTCACTTACTTCGTTTATTTTATTGCGTAAATATTCATTCTCTAATAATAAATCGTTATAGCTTGGTTTTTCCTTAATAGCTATTTGGATTGGTGCAGATTTGTCCTTCATAATTGCATATCCTTCCTTATTAATAATCGTTCATTACAAATATAAGGAAAAAAAACCAAAAAAAAAAGCTCAATGAATTATCATTAAGCTTTTCTATTTGATTTGAATAAATGGGTTAACGCGATATTTTATCGTTTGTTATTTTTAAAATCTCTTGTTCCAAAGCATTGGCTTTTTCTTCAATAATCTGCCCTTTGCTGAGCATGTTCTTAACAAAGTCTTTATCAGCTAAATCAGCGCAATTAATTTTTACATTTAAATAGGCTCCCATTACAGCAGCACGAGCACAAAGGGCACCCACTCCTGCATCTGAAACCGAATTTGGATTACCAAAATCAGCCATTGCTTTAATTACTTGCATACTTTCTAAAGATTTTTCCATCACGGAAAAAGGTACTTCAATAGCATATTTTGATGCATTCTCAATAGCTAATACTCTTCTTTCTTTTTCTTCTTTGCTCCCTTTTGGCAGGCGGATGGCATCCATTATTTTATTAAATGCATTGGTATCTTCGTCTACTAAATGCAATAATTGGTCTTTAAGCTTTTGACCTTTTTCGGCCAGTTCCGAGAATTTCTGATATTGGTCTTCCCAATCAACACCCGGTTTATGTGAGGATAAATTAGCCACCATTGTTCCTAATGATACTCCTAATGCTCCAGCATAGGCTGATATGGATCCACCTCCGGGAGCTGGAGATTCGCTTGCCGTTTCATTGGCAAATTCTGTCAAATTTAGCTGGATGAGTTTTTTCTCATGCTCGTCTTCCAACAGGTATTCAATAATATTTTTCTTTGGGTCAAAAGGCTTCAAATCATCTAATCCCATTGATTTTACGGCTATTTTTATAAGTTCCTCGTTGCTTATTCCTAAAGACCGTTGTTGCTTTCGTAGGAAATAGCGACCTGCTTCTAACATGGCATCCAAAGGGATAACGCCAACTAATTCTGATCCGGTAACTCTAATTCCACGAGCTAAAGCTTTCTCAAAAACTTCATCATAAGCTTTATGTACCGAAGTGATACTGATATCTGTAAGATTCATGGAGATTTGTGCTATTCCATACTCTTCAATAAACCAACCTATGGCTTTTACAGATTTTAAACTCCCCGGAACCATTACTTTTTTACCTTTATCGTCCAGAACTACTTTTCCGGTAATAGGATGTCCTTCTCTTTTTACTCTTCCTCTTTCTCGTACGTCAAAAGCAATAGCATTTGCTCTGCGTGTGGAGGTTGTATTGAGATTTACATTAAACGCAACCAAAAAATTACGTGCACTAATGGCTGTTGCACCGGATTCTGGTACAAAGGTTGCGGGACCAAAATCGGGTCTCCATTCTTCTTTTTGCAATTTGTTTTTTAAAGCTTCATATTCTCCAGATCTAACGTAAGCTAGGTTTTTTCTTTCAGGTATTAAAGCTGCGGACTCGTAGCAATAAATGGGGTAGTTTAGTTCTTCACCGGCCCTTTTGGCTAGCTGTCGAGCGTATTCTACAGTTTCGTCCATGCTAATATTTGCAACGGGTACTAGTGGGCATACATCTGTAGCACCAAAGCGAGGATGAGCTCCACTATGCTTGCTCATATCAATCAGCTCTTTGGCTTTTTTCATTCCTTTAATAGCTGCTTCCATTACTGGTTCAGGTTCTCCAACAAAAGTGACAACAGTTCGGTTGGTGGCTGCTCCAGGATCTACATCCAGTAGTTTTATACCGTCAATGCTTTCAATCTCGTCTGTAATTTGTTTAATTACATCCATATTGCGTCCTTCACTAAAATTGGGGACGCATTCAATTAATTTCCTCATAAGTCTTTACTTTTTTAGCTGATTTGCTACGGGGTTTGCATATATATTTAGCAGAATTCGTTTATAAGTTTCAAATCCTTCTTTATCTGCTCTGGTATTCAGAATGCTGTTTATATGATTCATGAATCTTTCTTCTTCGTAAGCATTATATCTTTCCTGAAATGCTTTGTCAGCATGAATGAGATCATAAGCTATATAATTTCCGGGGAAAAGTTTGAAATTTTGATGAATTTGAAAATCAATATGGTCACTTAGTTCTTTAAAATGATCTTGTATTTTATCCGAACTTAAGTCTAAAGCCTCTTTTGTAATGGGCTTGCCAATGGATAAATGCACACGACCTTTTTGTTGAGTAATTCCGGAAATGATACTTTTCATATCCTCCGAACCGTCTTTTTCGTGTTTGCCGGTGAGCTCAATTTCAGATAGCTCATTGGCTTTTAAATTATCACAACTATCAAATTCGTATGATAGGCTTATAGGGACAATTTTTAAACTCAAAAGGTAATCAATCTTGTCTGTATTACAATCCATAGCAATCATTTTTAAAACGCCTGGGTTTGTTTTATCATTACCATCTTTGGTTCTTCCTTCACGATGACTAATCCAAATTGATTTCTTTTTTTCTTGCAGAACAAAACGCATATACTCTGATAATTCACGTGATTTCACAATCATCTCTCTGGTGGGAAGATTTCTGTGAACGATGAAATTTTGATTGAGTTTTACAATATCTGTTACCAATTCGTTTACTAAAAGATTGCTTCCAATAGCAGTTTCACCAATGAGATATCCATTTTGATAAAGAACGTAAAAGAGTATTGTGCTATCCAATACTATGTCTCTGTGATTAGAAATAAAAAGGTAATTTTCACCTTTTTTAATATTCTCGAAGCCACTTATTGAAAAATGATCCATGCTTCTGTCTATAGCAGCTTTAATAGCCGGATAGATTAAAAGTTCATGAAAATCACTTAAAGTATTGATGTTTTTAGCTTTATTAGCTATCGTTTCCATGTTCCAGCTTGGATAAATAAAATTTATCAATTTATGGAACACTTTGCTATCCTCGTGTTTAGAAATGATTTTTCTTACTTCGGAATCTGTATAGGGCCTTATTTCATTGAATTTATCCACAAAATTATTTTTCTGCAAAATACTAAAAAAAACTAATCATTTGAATCAGTAATTAATTTAGAGTTGCTTAAAATAAAGGGAGGAGTGTAATTTACTGTTTTTATGTTAAATGCCTGCATTTGTTTTAATAGAAAATGATTAGAAGTGAAATGATGATCCTTTCATGGGCCTAGTGGATTTCCTTCCAAATTTCACCATTTAATATTATAGTTTCTGCTTTATTATCTCCAAAAGAGTAGGGCATGTATTGGTAGCTGGGAATTTCTGTAGAAATAAAGAAATTGGCTTTTTTTCCACGACAAATACTTCCGTAACTCTCGCTAATACCCATGGCATATGCTGTATTAATGGTTGTAGCATTAATTACTTCTTCAGGTTTCATTCTGTAGAGAATACTTCCCATGGCTGCAATTAATTGCATATTTCCGGAAGGTGCTGACCCTGGATTAAAGTCTGATGCAAGAGCTATAGGCAATCCGGCATCCATCATTTTTCTGGCTGGTGCATATCGCATGTTTAAAAAGAAAGCGGCACCTGGTAAAATAGTCGGCATGGTCTCCGATTTTAAAAGTGAATCAATTTCTTTGTCTCCGGTAAACTCCAAATGGTCAACCGATAATGCATTATATTTAACTCCTACTTGGATTCCTCCTGAATAATCTAGTTCATTGGCGTGTATTTTTGCTCTTAAACCATATTTCATGGCCGCATTTAAAATCCGGTCTGTCTCCTTCACGCTAAAGAAACCTCTATCGCAAAATACGTCTATAAAGTCTGCAAGATTTTCGCTTGCTACCATCGGAATCATTTCATTTATAACCTTGTCAACATATTTTTCTTGTTGGCTTTTGTATTCTGAAGGAATGGCATGAGCACCTAAAAATGTAGCTTTTATCGTAAGTGGTGAGAGCTCTTTTAATTTTCTTATTACGCGAAGCATTTTCATTTCGGCATCAGTACTCAAACCATAACCGGATTTTATTTCTACTGCTCCCGTTCCATATTTTGTAATGGTATTTAGCCTTTTTAGTGAGCTTTCTACTAACGATTCCTCAGAAGCATCTGCCATCATTTTGGCAGAGTTAAGTATTCCACCACCACGTTTGGCGATTTCTTCGTAGCTTAATCCATTTATTTTATCTACATATTCAATCTCTCTGCTTGCGGGATATACTAAGTGTGTATGACTATCAACAAAACTAGGAAATAGCATTTTGTTGTGAGCGTTTATCACTTTTTGTGCAGAAAAGCCTTGAGGAAATTCGTCCATACTTCCAAAGTCTTTTATTAGATTGCCTTCGGTTAGCAGCCAAGCATTTTTTATAGTGCTTATATGTGACATATCGCTGCCAGCAACCCACTTTGTCGCTTTTTCTTCTACTTGAATTAGTTCTTTTATGTTTTTTATTAGGATGGACATACTCTTTTTTTTGCGAAATTATCAAATTTGCTGAAGAGTGTTTGGTTTTTACGGGGAAATATTCCTCTTAATCAAGCTTTATGCCTAGTCGTTGGAGTATATTATAAATTTGGCAAGCTACACAGTAATTAAAAAATACTTCAGCGCCAACAGCTATCATAGATATTATTCCTATAATTTGTGCCGATTCGGTAAAATTAAGGATATAGAGTAGGCTAATTATAGAAGTTAATGAGAGACCTACTTTAGCTGCAAATTTTTTCGGACCGGCATTAATCAAATGTGGCTGTGCGTTTACTTTGTTTAAAGAGTATTTTATTGCATGACATAATGGGCTGTTTTTAACACCAAAAAAAACTCGTATTGCAAAATCTGCCGTGATTAATAAAATAACCCATTTTATTGAAAATAGAACAAATAGAGACAAACCAATAAATACTATTAGTCCATTTATCCTTACTAATTTCTCATCAACTCTTTCGTTTACTATAGGGCACGATACTTCCATTATTTTCTTTTTTTGCAAAAGTAACTTTATTTAGGTATTACAGTGCCTAAATAACTGTTAAAAAAATAACATAGAAGTAAAATATATGTTTTGACCCAAATACTAAGCAATATTTTATACGCTTTATGAAATAATTTATTTTGCAAATCGATTTGCTGCTATTTTTTTTTGAAAATTTCCTTAATATGCTCCTGTAGTTCAGTAAAGCGGTTAGAATCACAGTGTTTAGAGTATATTCCAATGAAATCATGCACTGTGTCTTTTACAAAATAATGGCTCAAAAAAGTATCAAATAAATGGAAATTGCACCTGTTTTTAATTTGTTGCATCCCATGTTTAAAAACATCAAATTCTATATGACCCGGGATTTGAAAGAAATATCTGAATTCATTGTCAGCATCCTGATAAATACCATCCATCAATTTTACAAAACGTGTATGTTTTTTAAAAATTAGAGTACTCTCATAGGAACCTATTTTTTTATTTGAGTAAAATTTTATTTTTCTATCCTTTAACTCTTCCAACAAAAGGTCTAGCCTGCTCAAGTCTTCTAACTGCATGTGAATACATTGGTGATTTTTATTTTCAAAAATTACCTGACCTGGGTAAATATGTAAATGACCCTGCACTTTTTCTCTAATATTTACAACTGCACGAATAACCGAGTCTTGAAAACAACTGATTTCTTTTTTTACTGGTAAAAATAAGTGCCTTTTGCTAGAAGGCTTATTGGGAGGAAAATGTTGTTGTGCGTAATAATCGGGGTCAGCACCTGATTCTAGAACTAAGCATTTTGCTTCTTCGCTCAATGAGGAATGACTTAGTTCCGAGTTGAATGTAAAGCAAGTTAAGCCTTCAAAGTCAATGGTTTTCATATTTTAAAGTTTTTTGTTTTTGTTTTTGAATCAATAGTTTATGTCTTATTTCTTTCACTTTTTTTGAGTTGGAAATACTTCGAGTTTTAGCTTATTTATGTTATATATTGATATATATGTACATATTTAATTTTCGAAATATTTTTAAATTCTTGGTGCATTTTACCTTGATTCTGATTATTTATTTGCAAATATAATGAACATATGCTCATAATGATTATAAAATGAAGATAATAATTGGAATTTTACTTAAAAAAGAATGGGACTGAATAAGGTTTAAGATTTCCTTGAGAAATATACAAATGGATGTATTGTTATATGAGTAAAACAAGTTCGGTTTATTGTTGCTGGCCTAATTAGTATTTGTTAAACTGAAAAAGTAAGAATCATTATATTCGAGTTTTAACTGTTGCAGAGTTAGTAACAATAAAGAAAAGAGTGGTGCTAAGAACAGATTCTTTGCTCTATCATCAATAAAAAAAATTTTGGACATGATGTTTCTGCTTTATACAATTTCTTTACCAAAAGGAGTTAAAGCCAAACCGGCAAGCTTAAAATGTTGAAGAGCAAATGGTAATCCAATAATAGTGATTGCTAATAAGATACCAAAGATAAGATGAGTTAATGCGATCCAAATTCCACCGGTAACTATCCATAATATATTCATGAATGTATATAAACAACCACCAGCAGAAGCGGTTTCTTTTACTTCGCTGCCAAAAGGCCAAAGGGCTAAATAACCTAATTTAAATGTTTGTATTCCAAATGGTATTCCAATAATGGTAAGCATTAATAATAGAGAAGCTGTAAAGTATTCCAGAGCAGTAATAATGCCCCCAAAAAGCAACCATAGAATATTACCAATAAGTTTCATAATGTGTGTTTTGATCTTTGATGGCAAAACTTTCGAGAAGTTACAGTTTGATATATTGAGTTTTTATCATTTGTATTCCAATGATTTTATCTAGATTTGAGCTTTTAAAGAAAAAATATGAAAGAAAGACTTGCATCATTGTTTTACCCATTACCAAAATACGTTAAGAACTTTATAAAGAGTGATTTTGAGATAATCAAATATATTATTCTAGCTCTATTCATTGGTTTTTCTATAGGTGTTAACTATTGGTTTAATTTTGAAGATAGTTATGTAGATGTTTCTGATTTTAATACTCGGTTTTCCCGATATATTTTGTTCTATTCCTTTGCATATTTTGGAGGAGTAATAATTTTAATAATTACAGACAAAAAGATAGGGTTCCACAAGAAATTAAGCTTTTGGATGATGTCGATTTTAGGAATAATTATTATTTCATTCGATGGTAGTTATAATGGAACTTATCAAATAGCAAAGTCCTTTGTTGATGTAAATGAATACAGATATATTGGAAGACTTTTAGCAGAATTTCGTAATTTTATAACTCTTTTTATTCCGCTGAGTGTTATATGGTTAATCACAAAAAAGAAAGATGATTCCCTATATGGACTTACTTTAAAAAATGCACAAGTACGTCCATATTTTTTACTATTGCTTCTAATGCTGCCATTAATACTTCTTGCCACTCACGATGCTTCTTTTTTGCGAACATATCCTTTATTTAAAACTTATGGTGTAGATACTTATTGGAATGTGAAAAGTGGATTTTTAGCTTTACCTTTTGAGTTTTTTTATAGTTTGTCTTTTTTAAATGTGGAATTATTTTTTAGGGGATTTCTAGTAATAGGAATGATCAGGATCATGGGTAAAGATGCCATTCTTCCTATGGTGGCTATATATGCATTTTTACACTTTGGGAAACCAATGGGAGAGGCCATTAGTTCAGTATTTGGAGCCTACTTATTAGGCATATTTGCATATTATTCT
>Ga0256826_1000242_pt1 | contig 31388 bp, 21 predicted proteins | sample CV79metaG_FD_185975 | JGI IMG/M metagenome (GOLD analysis project Ga0256826, IMG submission 185975) | Hydrothermal vent microbial communities from East Pacific Rise, Pacific Ocean - CV79 | ecosystem: Environmental > Aquatic > Marine > Hydrothermal vents | place: Pacific Ocean: East Pacific Rise...
ATTAAGTGATAAACATATTCCAGAGGGAGATCAGAATTTAGATGATAGTAAATTCTTCTACTTCTCAAGAGTAGCACCAGATTTAGAAAACTATCCGGCATCATCTAAATATAATCAATCTACACCTCTAACTGTAGAGATATTCTGTGATGAAAAAAGAAGCTGGTGTAGAGATATGAATATTTCAGAAAATGGATGGAACTCAGATCATACACAAAATGGTTGGTATACATCAAAACATCATGACATCAATATTGATGGAGATATAAACCTAAGCATTGATTCTATATCTACTGATCTAACACATAGTAATGTTACCCCAACAAATGGGAATATAACTATGCATTCAGGAAGAGCTAATAGTGTTGTTACCCATTATACAGGTAACTATATTGAAAATAATATTACAGATGAAGTTACAATAGAAGTTAAAATTGTTCCAGATGAGTGGTTAAAGTATCACTCTAATCCAATTAGAAATGGTGATCCATTCTATAGAATGCATATCAAAAAACAAACTGGTACAATATCTGGTATTGGTCAAGCAGACCATATACTTAATATTAATTCAAATGTAATAAACTCTAAAAAACTGGATTGGTAGATGAAAAAAACAATAATAACAAAAAACTTTAAACCTGGTATTGCTATGATTGAGCTTATTTTTGCCCTTGTCATTATGGGCATTACTCTGCTCTCAGCACCAATGCTTATTCAACAAGCAATTAAAAGTTCAAATGTTGCTCTACAACAAGAGTCCATTGCTGCACTAGCTTCCCATACTGGAATTTTACTCTCTAAATATTGGGATGAAGCTGATAGCAACTATACTGCTGGTGTTGCTCCTATTATTACACTACCTACTATTGGTGGTGGTGGAGGGGGAGGTGGTGCTGCATCACCCTTCTCTCTTGCTGGTGTTAAAATGGCTGAGACTAATGTTTCAGGACGAACTTCAACTGTTGGAGGATTTGATGTAAATATCTCTAGCTTCTTAGGTCAAGATCGTCCAAATGACTTTAATGATATTGATGACTACAACAATAAAGAGATTAATGTTACTGTTTTTAATGGTGAAGATACAACATCTAGTAGTCTTGGAGATTATGTTGATTTAGATCTTAACATTACTACAAATGTTACATTTGCAAATGATAGACCAAATGGTACTAATGCATTAAATGGACCAACTATTAATGCTGGAAATACTATTTTTAATTCACGTCCTACAGGAAGTACACCATTTGCAGGAGCAAATAGTAATATTAAAATTATTCAAACTAGATTGACTTCTAATAGTGGTGTAGATGAACTACAAAAAGATATAAAACTAAAAGCTTTCTCTTGTAACTTAGGGTCATACTACTTAGGAGAAAAACAATACAAATGAAAAATAACTTAAAAATAAAAAAAGCTTTTTCTTTAATTGAAGTCATTTTTGTACTTATAATTTTAGGAATTATTGCTTCAATCTCCTCTCAAATTATTGCACAAGTATACGAAAACTATATTATGCAAAGAGCTGTATATAACGTAAGTACAAAAACTGAGTTAGCTGTAACCCAAATTGTAAACCGTTTAACCTATAGAATACAGGGAACAACTATTTCTAAAATACATCAAGACTTTTTAGATGGTACCCAAACAGCAAGTTCATGGTTACCTCTTGAAGATATTCCCGTTGGAGAAAAATATACAACTATTGAATGGATAGGTTATGACAATGATAGTTTTGCTTCAAATGCTACCCCTAACTGGAGTGGTGTTGCAAACTATGAAACAAATGCAAGTATTAGTGGTTTTAACTCTCCAGGTTCAAACTTAAACAATGTTGCAACCATTATGAGTAAACTCTCAAAGGATGAGACAAATACTTCAAAAGTAACGCTGACCAGTGCCAAACCGGCAGCTCTTATTTTTGCTGATAACAACAATTTTTATACCGATACTAAAGAGTATAATCCTTTATGTATGGGAATGATTCCTGAACTTGCAACAAGTAGTAGAGATTGTATTTTCCCTGTTGAGCAAAATGGAACAAGTGGATTTAAGTTTACTAGAACAAAAGATTCAAACCATACAATACGTCCCAAAATTATTACAGAACGGTATAAACTTGCATGGACAGCTTATGCATTAGTTCCTGAACCTCAACCAAATGGTCAATTTGACTTAGTACTTCATTCAAATTATCAACCTTGGAATAATGAAAGTTATTTAGGCGCTAATGTAACCAAAAGTACTCTATTAAAAAATATTACTGTTTTCAAGTTTTCAGAAAGTGGTGGAGTTATTAACTTCAAACTTTGTGCCTCAGAGAATATTGGTAAAGACTTTAATGTTACAACATGTAAACAAAAGGTGGTCATAAGATAATGAAAAAACTAAATAATATATCTACAAAAAAAGCATTTTCAATGATAACGGCTATCTTTGTTATACTTATTATGGCTACTGTTACAGCACTCATTATGAATGTAACAGGAAAAACTATAAAAGAGACAACTCATCAGTACCAAAAGGAACAAGCTGCCCTACTAGCTAGATCATACACAGAACAAGCAATGCTTTATGCTCTACATTATGATAGAGCTTCAAATGGAGATTGTATCAATACAATTAATGCAACATTTGGAGATAATAATACTACACAACAGTATACTATACGTACTGAACTAAGTTACATTGGTAATACAGCTCAATTACCTGCTGGATGTAATAGAGTTACGAATGGCACATGGACAGATGATGGAACAGGAGGATTTAATTCAACGGTTTCACTTATAATTGATGTTTACATCACTTACAAAGATTTTGATGATATTACAGCAACAAGAGATGTAACCTATCATCGTAGAACTTTACAAAAACTTTAATATTTTATATTAATTTATATATTTTATAGTTTTTTTAAAATTTTGCTTATCTATTTACTATCTATTTACTTAACTAAGGTATAATATGTATACTTAATAAGCTTCATAGCGATTAAGCGACAAAAACATAAAAGGATAAAATTATGAGCAAAAATATAGTGGGAAGACACTTTGACCTATCAGACTCAATTAGAGAACATATCTCAGAAAGTATTGACGGACTAGACAAATATAATTTAAATATCATTTCAAGTAACACTATTGTTTCAGCAAACAACAAATCTAAAGAGGGTGTAACTGTAGAGCTTGTAGTAAATCTAAAAGATAAAAATACCATCGTTATTACACAGAGTGATAAAGATGTTTACTCAGCAACTGATTCAGCAGTTGAACGAGCAAAAAAAGCCCTAAGACGACATGCAGATAAGATTAAAGATCATAAAGTAATGTCTTTTAAAGATTTAGGTGTAGATGCTGAAGCAGTACTAGACTTAGAGCCAGAAGAAGTAGAGTTAGTTCCAATGGATTTAGAACTTCATAAACCACTAGATTTTGATGAAGCTATTGATGCACTTAAAGCCGAGAAAAAAAGACAATTTATTGTATTTAACGACCATGATGGACTTATGAGAGTTATGTACAAAAGAGCTGATGGAAAATTCGGACTCTATTAATCATTAACTTTTCTCTTGTTCCTACGTTAAACGTAGGAACAAAAAGAACTTGGTGCGATGACAATCGCCACCTATATATTTTGCACCCTTTCTTTTGCCACTTGAACAATATGTTCATCTTCTACTAAATTTAACCACTTAAACTGTATTCCACTCTGAATCGTTCCGTCTAAAATATCTCCAGAATTTCTAAACTGCAAATCTAACTTTGCAATTTCAAATCCACTCATTGTCTGAGTAAATGACTTTAATCTATTGTTCTTTTTATTATTAGTAAACAGATAACACCAACTCTTAAGCCCCAAACGCCCTACTCTTCCACGTAACTGATGAAGTGTTGCCAAACCTAAACGTTCTGCTCCTACAATAACAATAAGCGTAAGCCTAGGCAATGAAATACCTACCTCTACTACAGTTGTCGCTAACAAAATGTCCCCTTTATCTCGAAACTCATGTAAAACTTGCTCTTTTTTCTTATCTTTGCCATGTGTCACGTAGACATTTTCAAACTTTTTCTCCCAAAAACCTCGTCCTTCCTCTAAAGATTGATACGGTATCTCTGTACTCTCTTCTACTAAAGGGTAGACAATAAGCACTTGATGCTCTTGTGCTATCTCATTTTCAATATCTTCAAGAAGTTCAGGAAAGTTCTCTTTACCAATAACCATGGTTGTAATGTCTTTTTCAAATGGTGTAGAGGTTATTAAACTTACATCAATAAGCTCAGACTGCATCATTGCTTGTGTTCTTGGAATTGGCGTTGCTGAAAACTGTAAATAGTGTGGTTTCTTCTCATCATCACTCATCATTGCTTCAAGCAATGCTCTCTGTTTTGTTCCAAAACGATGCTGTTCATCGACCATTACTAGTGAAGCTTTTGGCATATCATCTTTATACAAAAGAGCATGCGTACCAATAATAAAGTCAGCATCTAAATAATCACCCTCATTTTTCCCTTGCATTACAAGAGCTATTTTCATATTTTTTGGTAAATGTTTTTGTGCCTCTTCATGAAGTTGAATAGCCAACAAAGAGGTTGGAGCCATTAAAATACTTCTTTTAGGATATGCCATAACAGCAGCAGCCAAAATGACCATAGTTTTACCAGAACCAACATCACCGATGACTAATCTTTTTGCAGCCTTGTTTTCTCTTTTTAAATCCTGTTGAACCTCATAAATAACACTTTGCTGTTCTTTTGTTAACTGAAAAGGTAAGGCTTTAAAAAATGGTATTAATTCTCCATTAAGTGCCTCAATCGCAGGAAAATCTTCTCGTTTTCCTCTTAGTTTTTTCATATGGTTAAAAGCCTCTACAAACTTTAAAACTTCTTTGTCATATCCTTCAACATCTTTCAGAATTTTTGGATAATGTAAGCCCATAATGGTTGCTACTTCTCTGGCATCTAAACCTTCTAAAAAAAGGTTATCTGACGTAACATAACATTCCACTAGAGCTCTCATACTACTCTCTTTTAAAACAGTTCCATACTTAGGAATAAGTTCACCTATTTTTTTAAGAGATTTCGCTTGATTCATCTGTAGATAGCCATTGTACTCTTCTACTTTACCTTGAATATAATGTTTACTTCCAACTTTGAAAAGCTGATGATGGTAAGGTGTTGTCCTAAAAAGCATAGAACTTAAACGTTTACTAAACATCGGTAGAAAAAAACCTATACGTAATTTTCCATTAACCAAACCTAACTCTTCAACCACAGCTTCAAAAGTATGTACTTTTCCTAACTCAATTTCAGATGAGAGTTTTGTATTATTATAAGAAGATGGAATGAAAAGTGCTAAGTCTAAAAGAGAGACAATTTTAAGTTTTTGAAATAGCTTTTTTGCCTCTTCCATATCACACTCCTTTTCTTAATTAATATATGAATTATACTTAATTTTTTCCCAAACTCCTAAAAATATGTCAAATTGTAATATTTTATCTCTACAGGAATGTGATTAAAAAAATCATTATTTATATCATTAATTCTATTATTTTAGTTCTAGTTGTATATATTAGTAACTTGTATTATTTTTTAATTCTTATTTTATATTTTATGATTGATATTCGACATTATTTCCATAGAATACATATAATAAAATATTATATATCTCTTTATGAAAGGTGATGATTGACCTCTAAAAAAATCATAGATTTAAACAAATTTCCATTTCACATCTTATATATTGAAGATGAGCGAATAACCAGAGAAAATACTTCTTTGTTACTAGAAGAATTTGCAACAAATATCACTACAGCTATTAATGGTGAAGATGCTCTAGAAAAATTTCAAAACAACAATATAAATTTAATTATTACCGATCTAAATATGCCAAAATTAAATGGTATGTCATTTATTCAAAAAATACGACTTATTGATAAAAAAATACCCATTGTAATCTTATCTGCTTCTAATGATAAAGAGACGCTTCATGCAAGTATTGAACAAGGTGTTCAAGGTTATCTAGTTAAACCTATCAATATGTTAAAACTAACAACACTAATTTCTACTATTAAAAAAGAGCATCAAAGTTTTTTTAACACTAAGAAAAATTTAAATAAATTTAATACCAATAGCTTTTTAGAATATGGTCAAAATAAACTTATTGATTACTTAGATACACTTCCCTCCTCTATGCTTATATTAATTAAAATTGAGGAATTTAAATATTTAAACTCCTCTCTAACTAGTAAAATCAGTAAAAAACTTCAAAAAAGATTTGCAAAAAAACTTTTTTCTCACATGCCTAAAAAATGTAACTTCTCCAAAATATTTCTCTTAGAGAGAGGCGAGTTTGTTTTTGCAAAAAAATATTCATCATCACTTGCAGATAAGAGCTTTCATCAAGAAGTTAGAGAATTTCAAGAGAGTATTAATAATGCAAAAATTAAAATTGGTCTTGTAGACTATACACTTACGATTATGACCTCTTTAGCTTATGGAGAGGATGCTTTAGAAAATGCTAAAGCTGGGTTACGTAATTTATTACATAGTAGAAAAAACTTTATTATTGCAAATGAACTATTAGAAAAAGAGAAAGAGTTTGCTATGAAAAAATTACAAACATTTAAAATGTTACGTAAAGCAATAAATACCTATAACATAGTCTCTTTCTTTCAACCCATCGTTAAAAATGAAACAAAAAAAGTAGTCAAGTATGAATCATTGGTTCGTCTAATTGATGAGGATAACAATATTGTCTCACCTTACCATTTTTTAGATACAGCAAAGGAGGGGAAATATTATCATGAAATCACCTCTATTGTACTTCGGAACTCTTTTAGAGCACTTTTCTATACAGATATGGAAATTTCTGTTAACCTTTCAACTCTTGATATTGAAGAGGAGCAAACACAAAAAGAGTTCTTCTCTCTACTAGAACGCTATAGAGCAGAAGCACATAGGATTACTGTTGAATTAGTAGAAGATGAGAGTGTTAACGAAATAAATATTACAAAAAAGTTTATTGAAACTATTAAAGAGCATGGTGTAAAAATTGCTATTGATGATTTTGGAAAAGGTTTCTCAAACTTTTCCAGAGTACTAACTTATAATCCAGATTATATAAAAATTGATGGAACATTAGTAAAAGATATTGAAAAAAATGATATATCAAGAAACTTAGTTGAGACTATTGTCTTTTTCTGCAAAAAGCAAGGTATTGAGACCATTGCAGAGTATGTTGAAAATGAAAATATATTCAACATACTCTGTTCTCTAGGCGTAGACTACTCTCAGGGGTACCACTTTGGTAAACCTGAAAGACTTAAAGAGATTTCCCTGTAACTACAGAAAATGACAACTTTGAAATTTCTGTATGATTCTTAATAAATGCATTTATCTCATTAAGTTTTATCGCTTCTATTTTCTTTAGGTTCTCTTTTGTAGAACCCAAAGGTCTATTGGTATAATACTCTTGAAATGCACGACTTAAACGTTGAGAGAGAGACTCATTTCGAAGTGGTTCAGAACCAACAATAAATTGTTGAGCAGCACTTAACTCCTCTTGTGTTACACCCTTTTTAATAAAAGTAGAAATCACCTCTTTGACAGAGGCAACAGCCTCTTTTCCTGTCTCAACTTTTGTCTGTAAATAACCAGAAAAATAAGAGTGCGTCTTGTTAATATTAAAACGACTATATGCAGAGTATGCCAAACCTTTTTTTACTCTAATCTCTTCCATCATACGTGAACCAAAACCAGAACTACCTAAAATAAACGATGCAACTTGAGAAAGATGTCTCTCTTTTGAATCATAGGCAATATCTAAAGGAGCTCCAAAATAAACATAAGCCTGTTCACTCTTTACTACCTTCTCTTTTGTCTGCTCTTTCCCTGTAGGATTCATTGTCTCAATCTCATCTGATATTACATTGGGAAGTAACTTTAAAACACTTTGTGCCAGTTTAGAAGCTTCCTCTTTTGAAATATCACCACCCATAAGTACAATAGCATTTTCTAAACCTAAATGACTTTTCAAATACTTTTGAATATCTTCTAAAGTAATACTTTCAACACTCTTAACCGTTCCACTAGAAGGTTTGGATAAAGCTGTTCCAGCAAAAAGCATTTTTTTTAACTCTAAAGAGGAGATATAATCAAAATCACTCTCTTTTCTTTTAAGTGAACCTATCGTCTGTGTTTGAATCTTCTCCAAAGTCTCTTTAGTATAGTTCGGATCAGCTAATAACTCTTTCATTCTATCAATAGCTACAGGAAACTCCTCTTTTAGTGAACCAAGTTCCATAACAAAAGTCTCTTTTCCTGCATGAGTACTAAATGAAATAGCTCTACTTTCAAGTTTAGTAGCAAATCCCGTACTACCATCTTTTTTTGTTCCTTCATTTAAAAGACGTGACGCAATTTTTACTAAACCATCTTTTGTATCAGTCAATGAACCTGAATTTTGAAAAATTAACTGCATAGAGACAATTGGTAAATTTTTATTTTCTTCAAAAATGAACGGAACTTCCGTCTCTTTAACTTTTAGTTGACTAAGCTCTGCACTCATTAAAATTCCTTGTATTAGTAGTGTTAAAAATATTATTCTTTTCATGATTAAAATCTCTCCAAAATTGTATAAGCTGTATTACGTTTTGCAGGATGTTCACCAACATCACGAATAAGCTCTATCATCTCTTGTTGGTTCATGGAATTAGCTGCTCCTGCTGCTGAAACCACATTCTCTTCCATCATAGTTGAACCCAAATCATTAGCTCCAAATTTCAATGCCATCTGACCAATATACGACCCTTGGGTTACCCAAGAACTTTGTACATTAGGAACATTATCTAAAAATAGACGTGCAACAGCTAAATAACGTAAATATTGATTTGGTGTCGTTTTTGTAATGGTTGGCAACTCACGTTTAAGTTGTGTATGATCACTCTGATACGACCACATAATAAATGCTCTAAATCCACCTGTTTCATCTTGAAGTCTACGAACATAATCAAGATGTTCTACTATTTCACGGGTTGTTTCAACGGTTCCATACATCATAGTAGCTGTAGACTTAATACCAAGTTTATGTGCCTCTCTATGTACCTCTAACCACTTCTGCGTTCCCAATTTTTTAGGAGCAATAATATCCCGAACCCTGTCTGATAAAATCTCAGCTCCTGCTCCAGGAATAGAACTTAAACCTTTCGCTTTAAGTCGTGACAAAATTTCTGAAACCGAAAGTTTAGAACGTTGAGCAATATAGTCTATCTCAATAGCAGAGAAACCATGAATAGTAACTTGAGGATATTTATTATGAATATGTTCTACTAAATCTTCATACCACTCAATTTCAAGTTTTGGATGAACACCACCCTGAAAAAGGATTTGTGTTCCACCAATAGCAATCAACTCATCTATCTTCTCATCAATCTCATTAAAAGTTAAAATATAAGCATCTTCTTTTTTCTCATGAGTATAGAAAGCACAAAATTTACAGTCAACCCAGCAAATGTTTGTGTAGTTAATATTTCTGTCCACAACAAAAGTGGTCACACCTTTTGGATGCATCTCTTTTTTACGAGCCAATGCCATCTGACCTAAAGTTTTTAAATCAGCATTTTCAATAAGGTCAACAGCCTCATCTATAGTCATTCTCTTATTTTTTAAGGCACTCATTTTTATCCTTATTTTATAATACGCGATTATACTATGCTAAGGTTAAAGTCCATTTATTTTTAATTTTATGTTAAATAGAGTAAAAATATTACAATTTGACATATTTACATCTTTTTTAAAAAATTTATCTTATCATTACAATACTAATAGATTTTAAGGTTAAAAAATGGCAAAGAAAAAAGTAATATTTGAGTGTCAAGCATGTGGACTTCAAAGTCCTAGATGGTTAGGAAAATGTACAGGTTGTAACCAATGGGAAACTATGGTTGAGCTTACATCTGAACAAGTAAAATTTGTAGAAGAGAATAAAACAAACTCTACACGCTCCACAACTCCAAAAGCAACCTCCATTACAGAAGTAAAACAGGAGAATATTACTCGTTTTAGCTCTGGTAGTAAAGAATTAGACTTAGTCCTTGGAGGAGGAATAGTTCCCGGATCTCTCACACTCATTGGTGGTAGTCCAGGCATTGGTAAATCTACACTACTTCTTAAAATTGCAGGAAACCTTGCTAAAGCCAAAACTCATGTACTTTATGTTTCAGGTGAAGAGTCTGCAGGACAAATTAAACTTCGTGCTGATAGACTTGATGCAAATGAAAAAGAACTCTATCTTTTACCAGAGATAAACTTACAAAACATCTTATCTGAAATTAAATCTAAGAACTATGGATTTATCATCATCGACTCCATTCAAACACTCTACTCTGACGAAACACCCTCAGCCCCTGGTTCTGTTACCCAAGTACGTACTATTACTTTTGAGCTAATGCGTGTGGCAAAGAGTTTAGAAATCCCAATTTTTATTATTGGTCATATTACCAAAGATGGGTCAATAGCAGGTCCAAGAGTTTTAGAACATATGGTAGATACCGTGTTGTACTTTGAAGGTGACCCAAACTCTGAACTACGACTACTTAGAGGCTTCAAAAACCGTTTTGGAAGCACCAACGAAGTGGGAATCTTTGAAATGAGTAAAAATGGGTTACTCGATGCAGAGACCATGGCTGGACGTTTCTTTAACAAAGAGAAACTCTCTTCAGGTTCAGCACTTACTGTGATGATGGAGGGAAGCCGACCAATTATTATAGAGATTCAAGCACTAGTTTCAGAAGCCTATGGACACCCAAAACGAAGCTCAACAGGATTTGATAATAATAGGTTAAATATGCTCTTAGCCCTACTAGAAAAAAAGCTAGATCTTCCTTTAGGAACGTATGATGTCTTTGTTAACATCTCAGGAGGAATTAAAATCAATGAACCAGCAGCTGACTTAGCTATTATTGCAGCTATTTTAAGCTCTTACCGTAACCGTGAACTATCTGCTGAAACACTCTTTTTGGGAGAAGTTAGCTTGACCGGTGAAATCCGTGAAATATCAGCACTAGGACAGAGACTCAAAGAGATAGAGACCCAAGGATTTAAAAAAGCCATAGTTCCAACTAAACCACTTGAAAAAACAAGTATAAAATGTTTTATTGCAAATGAGGTCTCTAAAGTTGTTGAGTGGATGTAGAAATTTTATAAAGATAATACTATACTCTAAAACACAATCTTAACACAGTAATAGTTTATACTCTTACTATAAACATAAAGGAGTTTTTCATGTTAAAAAAAATTATTCTCTCATCTATAATTATATTGCCAACTTTTTCTCTTGCAAATAATAGTCTAAATCCTATTCTTCAAATTGGTTATGATTGGGGTGGAACAACACTTGCGACAGTAGAGCATACTTATGATTCTGATCAAAAGATTAATGCTGGAGAAGGAATAAGTTTTGAAGTTGGTGCTGCTGTAGGAAACCCCGACTCAAATCTTGAACTACAATTTCTTGTAGGCTATAAAATTGATCAAGTTACTGCTTCAAATGGGGAAGTGACTTGGGACTCTGTTCCCTTTACTGCTCTTGCAATAATAAAAGATAATCAATGGAAATTTGGAGCTGGAGTCACTTATCATCTCAATCCAGAACTTTCAGGAAATTTTACTGGTTATGATAATAATGGAAACTACTTTAACGACTCTGTAGATGATGAGTATGAAAATAGTTTTGGAGGTGTTGTTCAAATTCAATATAGAGCTACAGACTCCCTATCAATAGGTTTAAAGGGGACATTTATTGAGTATAAACTTAAAAATGATCCAACTGTCATTGCAAAAGGAAACAGTATAGGTATGAATCTTACCTACACTTTTGGAGAGAAATCAGAGTTTAGATAAACTCTGATTTTTTTAAAAAATACTCTTTTCAAACTCTTTTCTAAAAAGAAAAAGTGCTAATATTGAAGTCAACATTAACATTGAAAACATACCATAACTACTCATGCTATCGACAGAGGACTCTTCAGTAACATATGTATCACAAATACAATTACCCTTAATCATAGCTTGTGCAATATTACTCATATTTCCCTGTTTACATCGTACAACATAATAGACTGGTGTTGGTGTACCTGTAAATCCATCTTCTGCTGTAAAAGTAATTGTTCCATCTGATTTAGCTTCCCAAACTCCTTCACCAGGCACAACTAATCGATCTACCGTCTCTAAACTAATACCACCAACTGCTGTTCCATTTTCCCAAAGAATAGCTGCTTCTTTAGAAGTTACAAATTCAATACTTTCAATATCTAAGTTACCAAAATCATTTTCTAAAATGTTAAGAGTAGTAACTGGTCCAGTTGTACTTGCAACAAAAACATCATCAAAAACTTCTAAAGAACGCCCATTTTCATCTTTACATTTTGGAATAATACCCATATCCCATGTTAAATCATTTGTAGCTTGAGCCAACTCAATAATTGGTGTTTTACCTGTTCCTGGATCAACATTACAATCTAATTCTGATCCAGCACCTGAATTATCATAATTTGGTGTAAACTGGTATCCTATTGGTAACTCATCAAAGCCTACACAATACTCTGAAGGTTCTAAATTCTCAAATATATAATGTCCATTTATACCCGAACGTGTCTCCTTAATTACTGTTTCACAATCTGATTCATACAAAGTCACTTTTATATTAGGAACAGCTGTCTCATTGCTATCTTGAATCCCATCATGATTTTCATCAAACCATACATAATCACCAATACTTGAAAGTTGATATAATCCAACATCCCATGTTAAATCATTTTCACCTGACTCTAATGTTGTAGAGATGGTTCGTTCTGTCTCTACATTAACATCTGAATCTTGAGAATCTCTTGATGCATCCATTGTTGTAATTGCATAACCATTTGGAGTTTTAACGCCAATACAATAACTATTTGGTAATAAATCTGAGAATAAATAATTACCTTTTTTTCCAGTTAATACACTTTTTATTGCTGTTGTACAATCAGCTTCATAAAGTGTTACATTTACATCTTCTAAACCAAACTCATTACTATCTTGAACGCCATCTCTATTCGTATCAATCCATACTTTATCTCCAATACTAGCTGGGATAATAATACCCATATCCCATGAAGTATCATTTTCATCAGAGCTTAATCTTATGGACTCTGTTCTATTCGTATCAACATTTACATCTGAATCTTTCTCTTCATCACTTCCACTATTTTGAATAGAAACAATATATCCAGTAGGAATAGTAAACCCTAAACAATAATCATTTGGAATTAAGTCACTAAAACTATAAAAGCCATTTTCATCTGTCAAAATACTTGGAATAGCTATTCCATCTATATCTCTCGCAATAGTTATACAATCAGTAGTATAAAGTGTTACATTTACATCTTTCACACCTAATTCACCACTATCTTGTTCTCCATTACCATCTAAATCATTCCATACTCTATTACCAATAGTTGCTGGTCTATAGATACCCATATCCCATGATGTATCATTTTCACCTGAATCTAGTGTTACTCTTTTTGTTTTTGCTGTCACAATATCTGCATCTGAATCATTATTATCTGTTCCTATATCTTGAGATGAAATCAAATACCCATCTGGAAGATTTGAGAAACCAATACAATAATCATTTGGAATTAAATTTACAAATTTATAAAGACCATTTGAATCTGTCTTAATAGGAGTAATTTTATTCTTATCATTATCAAAAACTACAGCTGTCTTACAATCACCTGTATAAAGTGTTACTGTTACATCTGCTATGCCTAGCTCATTTTTATCTTGTATCCCATCAGCATTTGTATCTATCCAAACTTTATCTCCAATACTTGCTGGGATATAGAGTCCCATGTCCCAACTCTGATCATCTTCACCTGACTCTAATAGTGTTGAAATTGTCTTTTTGGATACTGAATTCACATCTGAGTCAACTAAATCATCTCCTTGGTTTATTGGTGAAAGAATATACTTAGTTGGAATATTTTCAAAACCAATACAGTACTCTTCTGGTTTTAAATTATTAAATTCGTAAAAACCATTATTATCTGTTTCTACAGGGTTAATCGCTATACCACTGCTGTCTGTATCAATAACTGTTGTACAATCTCCAGCATAAAGTCTTACAGTTATATTAGCTACTCCACTTTCATTTTTATCTTGTACTCCATTTGCATTTTTATCTAACCAAACAAAATTACCAATAGTTGCTGGTTTATAAATACCCATATCCCAACTAGTATCATTCTCTCCACCTGCTAAACTAGTTGATTCAGTTTTTCCTGTTGTCTCATTAGCATTTGAATCTTTTTCAGCCGTGGTAGTATTAACTTTTAAAGATGTCACTTTGTATCCCTCAGGTAAGCTCTCTAAGTCAAACCCTACACAGTAATCATTAGGAACCAATGAAGTAAAACTATATGAACCATCTGCAACTGTTTTTGTATTTGGAATTTCTACACCTAGCTCATCTACAGCTACGCTTATACAATCTGATTGATAGAGCTTTACAGTTATATTTTCTACACCATTCTCACCTGCATCTTGAATACCATTTGCATTATTGTCATACCACACTTTGTCACCAATACTTGCTGATTCAAAAATTCCTGCATCCCATGTCATATCACTCTCACCAGCTACTAACTCTGTTGAAAGTGTCTCCCCAGTAAGTGTATCTACATCTGAATCTTTAGTATCATCAGCTACTGTATCCTTAAAGGTAAATCCAAATCCATTTGGTAATTCTGAAAACCCTAAACAATATCTTGCTGGAAGTAAATGTTCAAACTTATATAAACCATTTGCATCTGTCTTTAATGCTACAATATTCTCACCACTATTGGATATTGCTACTGTTGAACAATCTGCTTGATACAGTGTTACTCTAACATCTTCTACTCCTACTTCTGTACCTTCTTGTTCACCATTTCCATTACTATCATTCCAAACATAGTTTCCAATACTTGCCTCTTCATAGATTCCCATATCCCAACTTCTATCATCTTCTCCAGGAAGTAGAGTTATTACTACGGTTTTACCTGTACTAACATTGACATCTGAGTTCTTACTATCGTCTCCTCCTTTATTTTGAGGAGTAATCCCATATCCTGCTGGTAATGTTGTAAAACCTAAACAGTAATCTGATGGTGGTACATCTGCAAATAGATAATTCCCATTTACATCTGTTGTTTGAGTTGGAATATTTACTCCATTCTCATCTGTTGCTACAACATTACAGCTTGAGTCATAGAGTGTTACGGTTACATCTTTTACTCCAACTTCTGTTCCATCTTGAATTCCATCTCCATTAATATCATCCCATACCTTATCACCAATAGTTGCTGGTTTATATATTCCCATATCCCAGCTCATATCACTCTCATTTGCATCAAGAGTTGTTGAAATTGTCTTATTACTATCTACATTAACATCTGAATCTTTTTCATCATCTCCACCTCTATCTTGTGGTGATACTTTATATCCTTCTGGAATATTTGAAAAACCTACACAGTAGTCACCTACTGGTAAGTCTGTAAACTTGTACTCTCCATCTGCTGTGGTATTTATAGTTGCTACATCCGTTACTCCATCTACCTCTTTTGCTCTTGTGGTACAATCACCTTCATAAAGTGTAACTGTAACATTTGCAACTCCACTCTCTATTGCATCTTGTACTCCATTGGCATTCTCATCATCCCAAACTCTATCTCCTATCTCTCCTAATGGATAAATACCCATATCCCAACTAGTATCATTCTCTCCACCTGCTAAACTAGTTGATTCAGTTTTTCCTGTTGTCTCATTAGCATTTGAATCTTTTTCAGCCGTGGTAGTATTAACTTTTAAAGATGTCACTTTGTATCCCTCAGGTAAGCTCTCTAAGTCAAACCCTACACAGTAATCATTAGGAACCAATGAAGTAAAACTATATGAACCATCTGCAACTGTTTTTGTATTTGGAATTTCTACACCTAGCTCATCTACAGCTACGCTTATACAATCTGATTGATAGAGCTTTACAGTTATATTTTCTACACCATTCTCACCTGCATCTTGAATACCATTTGCATTATTGTCATACCACACTTTGTCACCAATACTTGCTGATTCAAAAATTCCTGCATCCCATGTCATATCACTCTCACCAGCTACTAACTCTGTTGAAAGTGTCTCCCCAGTAAGTGTATCTACATCTGAATCTTTAGTATCATCAGCTACTGTATCCTTAAAGGTAAATCCAAATCCATTTGGTAATTCTGAAAACCCTAAACAATATCTTGCTGGAAGTAAATGTTCAAACTTATATAAACCATTTGCATCTGTCTTTAATGCTACAATATTCTCACCACTATTGGATATTGCTACTGTTGAACAATCTGCTTGATACAGTGTTACTCTAACATCTTCTACTCCTACTTCTGTACCTTCTTGTTCACCATTTCCATTACTATCATTCCAAACATAGTTTCCAATACTTGCCTCTTCATAGATTCCCATATCCCAACTTCTATCATCTTCTCCAGGAAGTAGAGTTATTACTACGGTTTTACCTGTACTAACATTGACATCTGAGTTCTTACTATCGTCTCCTCCTTTATTTTGAGGAGTAATCCCATATCCTGCTGGTAATGTTGTAAAACCTAAACAGTAATCTGATGGTGGTACATCTGCAAATAGATAATTCCCATTTACATCTGTTGTTTGAGTTGGAATATTTACTCCATTCTCATCTGTTGCTACAACATTACAGCTTGAGTCATAGAGTGTTACGGTTACATCTTTTACTCCAACTTCTGTTCCATCTTGAATTCCATCTCCATTAATATCATCCCATACCTTATCACCAATAGTTGCTGGTTTATATATTCCCATATCCCAGCTCATATCACTCTCATTTGCATCAAGAGTTGTTGAAATTGTCTTATTACTATCTACATTAACATCTGAATCTTTTTCATCATCTCCACCTCTATCTTGTGGTGATACTTTATATCCTTCTGGAATATTTGAAAAACCTACACAGTAGTCACCTACTGGTAAGTCTGTAAACTTGTACTCTCCATCTGCTGTGGTATTTATAGTTGCTACATCCGTTACTCCATCTACCTCTTTTGCTCTTGTGGTACAATCACCTTCATAAAGTGTAACTGTAACATTTGCAACTCCACTCTCTATTGCATCTTGTACTCCATTGGCATTCTCATCATCCCAAACTCTATCTCCTATCTCTCCTAATGGATAAATACCCATATCCCAACTAGTATCATCTTCACCCTCATCAAGTGTAGTTGCAATAGTTTTATGGGTTTGTGGGTCAACATCAGAATCTATTGTATCTGATCCACTATCTTTTTGAGTAATTGCATAACCAGCTGGAATATCTCCAAATTCTAAACAATACGTATCTGGTGTTAAACTCAAAAATGAATAAAATCCATTTGAATCAGTTGTTGTACTATTTAACTCATTTGTACAAGTTTCATCAAGTAATTTTACATCAATACCATTAACACCATTTTCACCTACATCTTGTACACCATTTGCATTATTGTCGTACCATACCAAATTCCCAATAGAGGCTTTAGCACTGTATATACCCATATCCCATGTCATATCATTTTCACCTGGATCTAAATGAGTAGAAGCCGTTTTATATGGTGCTGAAGTTTGGGCATCTGAATCTGTTGCTGTTCCACTCCCCTTAGTAGTTACAGCATAATCTACTGGTAAATCAGAAAACTCAACACAATAATCTCCTGAATCTAAATCAGAAAAAAGGTATTTACCCTCTCCATCAGTTGAAGTACTTTCTGCTACTGTAGCTGAATCACAATTAGTAAGTAATTTTACAGTTACTCCAGATACTCCATCTTCATCTTCATCTTGAACTCCATCTTTATTACTATCTTTCCATACATAGTCACCTAAGCTTGCTGGTCTATAAAAACAAAAGTCTACGGTCATATTTCCATTATCATCATCAGTATCATCAGCATCATCAGTTCCACTTTTTCCATTCGACTCTGTAGGTTCCGTATCTGCTTGCAAAGTAAACTTTCCTGAGGTATGTACATTATCCACAGAAGTTTTAATATTTGAATCATTTTCTGTATCATCATTATCTGCAACTACTTGCGTTGTACAGGGAACATATCCCATACTACTTGGCAAAGTCACTCTTACAGAATAACTTCCCTCTTCTAAAGCTGAAAAATAATACTTCCCATCTGCTCCTGTTGTTATAGTAGCTGGTGTACTCATTTCTGTACCATTCTCATCCAATAACGTTACATTCACATCAGATATTCCACTCTCGCCATCATCTTGTAAACCATCTTGATTTAAATCTTCCCAAACTAATGAACCAATACTAACTAATGGTTTTAAATAAATTCCCATATCTTCATCAAGATCATCTGCATTCAAAGAGATATTTTCTATCTTCCCAGTACTAGTATTAGCATCGGAGTTTTTTGTATCATCTACCCCAGTATCAATAGTAATCACATGGTCAGCTGGTAAATCTTTAAACTCTATACAGTAGTTTCCTTCTGTTAAATTAGTAAATTGATAGAAACCATCTGTTGCTGGAGAACCACCATTTACCGTTGTAATAGTCTCTGTAATTGATCCCGTACAATCTGTAGTTGAATATAAATTTACAGTAATATCATTTACTCCATTTTCACCATCATCTTGTATACCATTTTCATTATCATCTAACCATACTTTATCTCCTAAAGTATAAGTTGGTACTGTTTCCAGTGCTTCTATATCACCAACACCTCCAGCTTTACCCATACTAATTTTTCTATCAACTCCACCTGAGCCTACTGCAAAAAGTTGTGATGCTTGTTTTGTACCATCACTATTTTTTAGAAAAATAGCACCTGCTGTATAAGTAGGTTCATCATCTACGGGATCATAGGTTGTTACAGCAACTACATCTGTTGTTGAATCATATGCTAATCCACCTAACGATACCTCACGGTGCCCTTTCCCATCATCATTATCATAATATGCATCACCTACATAATACTCATTCTTTGTGCTATCTACAGGTTCATTATTAAATGGACATTGTGTAGTCCCCTCAGTATAATATGTTTCACCAGATAGACACATTCTCTGTACATCACCAGCAGCCATAACATTATATAGTGTATCATCACTACTATCTGGAGAATAATTTCCATAACCAGCTTGTAATCCAGAACGATCTGCAAATCCTAAAATTAAAGAGTTATCTTTATCAAACATTATATCTGTTAGTATTAACTGAGCATAAGAGGGATAATCATCACCTCCAAAAAGATTTGACATTGTTGAATTTGTTAACCACTCATTAGGATAATAGTTATTAACATTATTATCTGAATCTCTATAATCTGGAGCATCCAATTCAGTATCTGTTAATGATTGCTGTGCAATAGCTGTAAACGTACCATCGGCATTCAACTTAGCCACTACAGAACCTTTACTTAAATCATTATCACAAATTGCTCCAATATGAACTTCATTATTTTGAGTATTAATTGCCCATGGTCGAACATGAGAAGTTCCACAATCTCCAAATGGATCACCAACAGCATAAGATGTTTGTGATTTAGAGTCAATATCAATCTCAATTAAAGATTGCGTATTTAAATTCATTGTATAAAGCTTGGTACCATCTGTGCTAATATCAATATCACCCAGTCCCATAGTCCCAACTTCTTCAAAAATAGGATCCCTACTTGGATATTGATCATTTCCATCTAATGCATCAGCTGGAAGATGACGATCACTATTTGAAGGAACTGAACCAGCATCAGAAACTGTAGTAAAGTTTGATATTGATGGATTATCAATATCACTTATATCAATTTTGTAAATACCTCCAATACCTTGACTTCCCAATCCAACATGTCTTTTTACAGCTGCTGAAACATATATATTTTTATTTCTTGTATCATATGCCATTCCCCATATAGCACCTGTATCTTCATTTGTTACTATATCTTTTACAACATCTGTATCTGAATTTTGATTAGTTGGTGTAGGGAAATATTTAACAGTTGCATGTGTTCCTGAAGTACCCCCAGCTAAACCATCTCCATTAACAAAATAGGTTGTCATATATCCATCTATATTCGCAAATAACAATGTACTTGTTAAAGTTAATGTTGTAATAGATTTAAAAAAAGTATTCTTATTGTTTAAAATCAATTTAAACTCCTATATTAATAGTATTAATTAATTATATAATTAGGTAGAGCTTAATCTGCTTAAAAATGGATATATTATTTAAATAAATTTTTAATACTAAAATTAAAATAACTTCTTAAGTTATTTTTAAACATATTGAAATATAAAGTAAATTCAACATTATATTATATTTAATTATGTTATATAGTTGAGAAAAGAAGAGGAGTATAGCACTTAAGCTTTAAATATTATTTTTATATATAAAAAATCTACTATATATTGTATCCCACTTAAATATATACTCTTTCCTAATACTACTCTCTTGAGTTTGAGCTATTAAAGAGTAAGAGAAAGGTATACTTTTTATTTTTAAGCTATTCTTACCAATAACAGATATTTTTCGTATATGTTCATTACTGTCATCTAATTCAAGTAGTTTTATAGGTTTTTTTTGTAACTTTTTATCTACAATTACATAAGCATTTAATGCATTTTCTTTTGCCATTCCAGCTAAGAGAAATTTACCTTTTTCACTTTTAATAAGCTTAAGAGTTAATGCATCAATAGCTTCTACTTTTTCTAAAATTTTACGAGTATTAATATCAATATGATAAATAATACCTCGACTGTTTCTATAATCAGTTTCATCAAGAGCTGAAACCCATAAACTATTATCATCACAATCATATTCAACTGAAATAACTCCATAAGGATTATTTGAACTAGCAATAACATCATCTAAGCTCATCCAAATAGAGAGTTTTCCAGAATTTGAATCCAATTTATAGATATTTTTTTGAAATTCAAATGTCTTCTCTTTCACAGAGATATAGGGCATAGGTGTTAAAAACATATCACCTTTTGGTGTTAAAGCATAAGCTGAGAAATGATCAAATTTTTCCCAAGATTTAAGGTGTAAAACCTCTGTAAAACTCTCTCCATAAAGGAAAGCAAGCCCTTTATAATTTTGCTGAGACAAATCAATAGCAACAGAAGAAGTAATACGAAGTTTTCTTAAAAAGTTTGGTTGACGTACACAAGATTTTTGTTTCTTAAAAGTACCAATATTACTCTTTTCAACAGAAACCTTTAAAGGTTTTTCTTTTATGCTTTTTACAAAAAAAGCCAAAGAAGAAACAACAAATAATGAAAGAGCTATAGATAAATATTTTTTCATTTTATGCCTTACTTAATAGGTACAAATTTTGGTCCCACAATACATGGATACTCTTTAACAACCAACTGCCCATTCTCTAACACTGTATCAGCCCAGCAGTACTCATGCCCTGCTCTTGCATCATTTTTAATGCGTGGCACATACCAAAGAACAATATCTTCTTTATCAATACTCTCTTGAGTATCCATATAACGCTCTACTCCATCTTCAGAGAGTTTACAACACGAACCAAGGGTCAAGAGGTCTTGTTCACCCTCACCCTCTTTAAAACGTGTGGCAAAGAGTGTGGCATTATCTCCTCTACTACCATCATTAAATTGACCTCGATTAGGCTCAATATAATATCCACGTTCTTCGTTTTCTATCTTATACAAATATCTATTTTTAGCATATTGTTTTGCATCTTTTTGAAAGTCTGACTGCTCCACTAACCATCTACTCCATGAACCATCAAATTTAGAAAAGCTCTCTTCTCCTAAATTTAGGTCAATTCTCATAACAGGTCGGTAGATGGCATCTTCTCCACATCCTCGACCAATATTGACACCTACTACACGAAAAGAGCCATCTTTGTAAAACTCAAATCTATTCTCATATCGGTAGTTACATGCCATTGGCCATTTTGGATTACGATAGTCCTGAACAATATAAAAACCAACATTTTTGCCCTTTTTAACTAAAGGTTTTATTTGTGGTACATTAAAAGCCAAAACAACCGAGGTAGAGAACATAGGGCAACCCATTGCATCGTTATATCCAAAGAAAAAAGCATCTCCTTTCTCTTTGACATACTCTACTCTTCTTCCAGCCACATAAGAGTCTGAACCATCTAATGCACTTGCTCCCTCTTTAGCTCTGTAGGCAACATGCCAATCTACAATTTTTGCTGACTTTATGACAGGTCTGTTTTTAAAAGTAGCATTAACTATCTCTAACCCATCTGAACCTGTTATTCTGTATGCTAGACTCCAACCATTTTGTACATAAGTTGTATCTCTTTGGCAATACTTCTCCATCACTTCTCTATTTTGAAAAGAACGTTCAGAGATACATGATGGAGTTGCTGTTTTACCTAACCCTGCCCATTTTGCAGCAGCCAATTTCAACTCAGTTAAATCAACAATTGCCCATAAAGCTTCCTCTTTATCATGATAAGAAAAAGTCGGTGCAACACATAAATGCTCTCTGTTTTCACAAGGAGAGTCATTGACTGAACCACGAACATTTGCCATGCTCATCTCTTTAATGCTTGGTTCTTCTCCTAACTCAGCTTTAACCTCTGGTGCATTTAGTGCTATGGCTTGAGCTATTTTTCTTAAACGTTGGCTTACATCAGGTTGCATCGCTTTAAATCGTTTTAACTCTAAAAGTTTTTGGCTCTTAACATCTACTATAGCTCTGGTTGTTGTGTTGGTTACAAAGTTATATTTTACTGCTTGGTAACAAGTTGTCACACTACAAAGCTTTTTACTTTTAGCATTTAAAACAGAGACAATAGCTGGTCGTATAGTCATCATGTCATTATGTTGCATCTGACCTTTTGCATCTACTACATCTTGAAGAAATGCTCTGTTTGTTAACAAAAACTTCTGTACACTTTTTGCTTTTTCATCTAACTCATTATCTTCTAACTCTAAAAAGGTATGTGTAGTAGTTATTACTTTTTTTACATCTTCCAAATAACGCTTAACCTCAGGAAGATCTTTAAAAATCTCAGCTCCTCTATGAGGTAGAACTATACGTTCATTTTTAAAAGAGTACCCATTTTTCTCCCCTAAAAACCAATAGACTCCAATGGCTAAAAAACCAAACAGTAAAATGAAAATACTTATCTTTGTCTCTCTACTCATTACTATCCATTCATTTCAAAATAATACGGTGCCTGTAACTCAATATAGACCAAAGAGCCAACAACTAAAAAGAGTATAATCACTACAAGCTTAAGCTCTGTTAGAGACAATCGCTTAATAGGTAGAAGATTGACAAAAAAAGAGAAAAAGAAAACAGCCATAAAGAGATGTTGCACCCTATAACCATAAAATCTATCAAGAAGTGTTGCAAAAAGTACAATAAAAAAAACAAAAATAGTTTGTCCTCTCCAATTAGAAGGTGTAACTGATGGATCGGTTAACATAAAGTAGATAAACAACATAAATGTTACAGAGAAAAACCGGTGATATATCTCTTCAAAAAATAGAACTGGATCGTAAGAGACTATAAAAAAATATTGTAATAAAAGATAAAAAAATACAAAAACAATAGGAACTACCCAACGTTGTACACGAACAAGCATACTCATTGCCAGTACAAAAACGACCATAGAGAACAGAGGTTCATCTCCCAGTTGCCCACTTATTAAATGTGCATCATTATAAAACAATACAAGTGCCATAATAAGAGCAAAATTAGAGGGGTTAAAAAGATGTTTATCTTTAATATTTAAAAAGTGTTTTTGTAGCAGTCCTAAAGTAATTATTAAAAAGTAAATCCACAATGAAGTAGAGTAAACCAAAACAACTACACCAATGGCTGTAGAGAATGCTGAATATGAAAAATAAAATTGACGTGATTTATTGAAATATAGAAAAAGATGTTCTACAAAAAAAGTAAAAACAATAATAAATCCAATATCTATCCAAGATAGAGGAATTGTAGCAAAAAAAGAACCTAATATTAGTAGCAATAAAAGGTTCAAGTTTTGATGTAACTGTAGAGGCAAAATAAAACTTTAACCTCTATTTACCATCAATAATTTTATCTGCTTCTTTGAAGACTTTATCAATATTATCATGAATCCATTTTGTATCCATCCACTCCTCTGGACGAACTTCTACACCTTGAACTAAAATTCCAAAATGTAAATGGTCACCCAATGCTAAGCCAGACTTACCAGTTTGAGCAATAGCAAAACCAGCACCAACCTTGTCACCTTTTTTTACTAAAATATTTGAACAGTGACCATAAAGTGTATAGAGTCCTAAACCATGGTCAATCATTGGCATATTTCCGTAAATACCATTGTACTCATCAAAAACAACTATACCTGGATTCGAGCTTCTTATCTTTGCCATTTTTGTACTTGCCATATCTAGTCCAACATGAAAAGACTCTGAAACTTCATTATCTTTATTTTCATAATAATAGTGTCTATGGTCACCAAATGAAGCAACTTTAGCTGCATTTTTCAAAGGATAAAACTTTTTAATTTTCCAAGAATCTATCATCTCATCTGAGACATTTTTTGCTAATGCATGAATAACTTCCTCATTTTCAAGTCTCATTGTTTCATTAATTGTTTTTAACTTCTCTAATCTGTTATCAATAGTAGAAAATTTAGGTTCACTAGCAATCAAATCAGAAATCTTTCCATCAATAAATTTATCTTTAGCTTGAATCCAAGAAACTCTATATTTTTTTCCTAATAGATATAATGGAATATTTGAAATACGTTTATTTCCAGCCATATCTTCTGCTGTAATATTTGCTTTAAAATTTTCTTTATTAAAATCCCATGCAATTAATGTAGCATAGTATCCCTCTTTTTTATAAGGTTGTGCTTTAAAAAATTTACCACCAGCTTCTACAAAAAAGCTCTTTAACGCTTCATCTTTTACTTGAAATACAACTAAAGCTGAACCACCACGAGTAATAGAGTATGAGTTAGATAAAATATTAATATCAGGACGTTTATAATCTACATGAACATTAATTGTCTCCGTTACACTATTACCTTGAAAAAAGTTCCAATTACTCTTATCTGTAGCAGAAAATGTAATTTGTAACTTATTTGCTTTAGGATTTAAGACAACGCCATTAACAGCTTTTTTCGGATATTTAATTTCAATAGTTTTTTCATTAATATTTTCAAGTAACATCTCATTAGCAACAACTATTTCATTTACACCATCACCAACTTTAACTTCATATGATTTTAAAGCACTCTCATCACTCAGTTTAATTTTTAATGGATCTTTACGATTCCAATACATAAATTTTGGTGCATTAATGATTGGGACATTTCTCTCAAAACTTTGAGAAGTATATACATAAGCAGCAGCACCTACTAATGCCAATAAAATCATTATCCATATTGAACTTGAACCTCTATCATTTCTATAACTTCTTCGTCTTCTATAACTCATCTAATAATCCTCTTTTTTTAATCTCTTTTTTTATCTGTTCTAATAACATATTTATATCTTGTATCTCAACTAAGAATCCAGCAGCTAACTTATGTCCACCTCCACCAAAATGTATGGCTAATTTTGAAACATCTACATCATCACTTCTCATAGAAACTTTTAATTTATCTTCAAAAACCATTACAATTAAAGCAATCCTTACAGTAGATAAAGAGATTCCATAGTCAATTATTCCAAGTAAATCTAATGTACTAGCACCTGCCTCTAACATCTTCTCTTTAGTGACAACCATACTTGAGAGTTGTGCATCTTCATAAAGTTCTAAAGTCTCTAGTGTACTTGCTAAAATACGCAAAGAAGCTAATGATTTTCGTTGTGTTAAATTTCTATTTACTTTTGTTAGATTAACTCCTAAAGCAAGTAAGTTAGAAGCAATATCAAAAGTTTCATCTGTCACATTTAATGTTGTAAAATTTTGTGTATCTGTCACCATTCCAACATAAAAACAAGTAGCACTATTTTTAGTAATTGTAAACTCATTTTTTAAAAATCTATAAGCAACTTGAGAACTAGAAACAGCAGAAAAATCTACTATATTTAATATTCCAAAACGGTTATTACTCTCATGATGATCAATATTAATTATATCTCTCGTACTTACATCAAATTCAAGTAAATCTACACTTCCTGCATCACAAGATATGACAAGACCATTATCAAAATTCATTTGATTTTTTATTCTAGCAAAATGAGGTAAAAAGTCTAAGTGAATTGGCAATTTTTTATCAGGATTACACACTTCTACATGTTTTCCTTCATTTTTTAGTATTTCATAAATCCCAAGTGCAGTTCCTAATGTATCTGCATCAGCATTTCGATGTGTCAAAATAGTCACTTTAGAGTGCTTATTAAGCAACTCTTTAAACTCTTTTATCACCCTATCCTTCCATTTTCATAGACAAATCAATCCAATTTGCTTGGTGAATGAGTGAGCCAGACGAAATGGCATCAACACCAGTTTTAGCAATCTCTTCAATAGTCTCAAGCGTTACGTTTCCACTAGCTTCTAGTAAAATATGTGCATAATGCTCGTCTCTAAATGCAACCACCTTACGAATTGCATCATTTGTCATGTTGTCACACATTACAATGTCTGCTCCTGCTTTCATAGCTTCTTTAACTCCTGAAAAATCTTCACACTCAATCTCTACTTTAGAGGTAAAAGGAATTTTTTGACGAACTTCGACCATAAACTCTGCTAAATTATCAATCGTCTTTAAGTGAGTATCTTTAAGCATCAAACAGTCATCTAACCCCATTCGGTGGTTAATACCCCCACCACAACGAACGGCATACTTCTCAAACTCACGTAAGAGTGGTCGTGTTTTTCGTGTGTCCAAAAGTCTCACCCCATAAGGCTTAACTTTCTCAACAAACTTTCCTGTTAAAGTAGCAATGGAAGAGGCATGTAGTGCAATATCTAAAATGGAACGCTCTAAAGAGAGAATATGTTTTGAATTTCCAGAGACAAAAAGAAGTTTCTGCCCTACTTCAAACTCACTACCATCTTCTACTTTCCATTCAAGTTTTAAGTCATACATTTTAGCAATAGTCTCAATGTATTCACGACCTGCAAAAAGACCATCTGACTTTGCAATAATGTAGGCTCGAACCTCTTTAGCTGTAGAGATACGAGAAAAAAGATCACCACGCCCAACGTCTTCACTTATCATCGCTTCTATAAACTTATGTTTTAACATCTATGGTGACCTTTTGTTTTTTTGAGAATTATATCATTAAGAACTTTTTTTTTGATATAATTCTTAAAGAAATTTACAATAAAAAAGAATATTATTATGGCAATTAATCTAATAGCAAAAAATAAAAAAGCGTATCATGACTATGAGATACTAGAAAAGTATGAAGCTGGTATTGTTTTACTAGGCTCCGAAGTAAAAGCCCTACGTGCAAAAAGAGCAAATCTAAGTGATGCTTTTTGTCGTTTCATTAAAGGTGAGTTACACCTAATGAACACACATATTGCCCACCTTGACACAACCAATGCTAACTTTGCCAGAGACACAAGAAGCCCAAGAAAATTACTTTTACACAAAAAAGAGCTGGACAAACTCTACGAAAAAGTACAAAAAGACGGTCTAACCATTGTCCCTCTCATGCTCTACTTCAACGAGCGAAACTACATGAAAGTAAGCATTGCAGTGGCAAAAGGTAAACAGTTACATGACAAACGTGAGACTATGAAACGTAAGACTCAATTAAGAGAAGCTGCTCAGGCTATGAAAAACTATAAGTAACCTTACTCATTTTTCAATGATTTAAGCTCATTACGAGCCAAATCACAACCATAAACCAACATTACAAAGACCAATATGAGTACTGGTCCTGCAAAAAATGCCAATACATTAACTTGACTTACTGCTAAAGCTACTGCAAACAACATAAAAATAGCAAAATACAAAATAAATAGAGCATTTTTGAATTTTTTTGATAATTTATTTTCTTGTGAATAATCATACTTTACACGCCACAAGTAACGTATTGTAAAAAAATAAATAAAAGGAGCCAATAAAAATATATAACTTTCAGGAAAATATATATTTAACTCTTCAAACAGTGTACTTACACCAGTAGCTACAATAGCAAATAATATAGGCGTAATTAAAAAAAGAAAAATTACCCATCTAATAAAAATATAACTTTTTAACATCCATTAACCTTTAATTTTATCTAAATAGTGAGATTGATAAATATCTAAAGCAATCCCCATATATTCCGACTTCACATAGTTTGGTCGAATTTCACTCATTATCTTTTCTACCTCATCACGACTATGTCCTGTGTAGAGTAACCAAGCTGAGATGACCAAAACCGAACGAGACAAACCTAAAGCACAATGAATATATATACCCTCTTTTTTATGCTCTTCAATAAGCTCTACAGCTCTATGTAGTTGTTTTGGGTTGGGTATTGTTTGGTCTAGAAATGGTAAATTGTAAAAAGAGTGAAAGTAGTGTTTACGTAAAATAGTATGTTCAATAGCAAGATTTAATATATGTTTCAACCCACTATTCTCTAACTCTTTTCTCTCATTAACATCATAAAGCCTTCCAAAATATACCCCCTCATCTACCTTTACCATAAGTGGTAGTTTTCTCTTATAGTAACTCCATGAGAGCTTATTGCCCCATAAATAAGGAGCAAAAAGAAGTCGTAAAAATAGGTATTTAACTAAAGAGTTAGTTACAAGCATCTCATTTAAACCAAAGGCATAAACCACACTCACAAAAAAGAGTGAAACAAACGGATAGAAAAACAAAACAGAGAGTTGAAACGACAAAACCATTAAAAGAGCAGAAGCTACCAGATAGTAAAGTGCCATTTTTAAACTTCTTGGTGTTGTAAACGCTTTAAGCACTTTATTCTTTTTTTTCTTTGAAATAAAATAGACAGCTAAAAATCCAACCAATGCTCCTGTTGGTAAGTCAATAAAATGATGTTGATAGACAAAGAGTGTTGAGAGTGCAATAAGTCCAAACCATAGACCAAGAGCTACTCTAACAACTCTTGATGCTATCTTCTCTTTCATTGAGTACCAAAGAACAATGGCAAAACTAACATGAAGCGATGGGGCTTGATTAAATGGTAAGTCTGCACTTAGTGCTGTAAAGAGCCAAGTAAAGCTTTTAACTTCTGGTTTTTCAAATGTAAACTGCAATGGAAAAGCCACAAATATTAGCACTGAAAAGAGAACAATAGCAAAAACTCTAAGTGCTAACACGCGTAACTCTAAACGTGTATACGCGAACAAAAATGCAAGAACGAACATCAAGTCTGATGCCATATAAGGGACAATAAAACTCTCTACAAAAGGAATGTTATGCTCCCACCCAAATACCAATGAGGGGTAAGGAGCTGTTAAAGAAGCATATTGGTTGGCTGAACCATAGAGAAGAAAAAACATTAACCCCAAATAGAGCATCCAAACTATTCTCTCTTTCATGGCTGTTTTGGCATTTAGTGCTACATCAAACTTGTACATCTCTACCCTTTAAACTGTGCAGACGAAACGGTAAATATTCCCCAGTCATCTAAAAGCATTCCCTCTTTTTCAAAACCATGCTCTGCAAAAAGATGGTCAAGCTCATAAGTCGAACGACGACGCATAATCCACTTTCCTTGTTGGTGATTTCCAAGAACATTGGCTATCATCTCTAACTGTGGGTGAAAAGGTTGTCCTGTGTAAAGCAAATACCCCTCTTTAACAATAAGTTTTGAAATTCCTTGCATCGCCTTAGCTATTAGACTATTATCTGAAAAGAGTTCAAATACTCCAGAGACAATGACAATGTTTGGCTCAAACCCTACATCTTCATAAGAAGCTTCATCAAAAGCATCACACACCTCATAGCTTATGTTTTCTGCACCTTGCTCTTTGGCTAAAGCTCTTCCCTCTTCTACATTTTGTATTTGGTAGTCACGCACATAAACTTTAACTGTTGGATTCTCTTTTGCAACTTCAACCAAATAACGTGCTGGTCCACCGGCAATGTCTAAAATGACTACCTCTTTACCCTCTTTTTGTAGCGTATCTATCTTCTTTTGAACCGACTGCATCATGTTTACTTTACGTTGGCGAATACCTCTCCAACCAATAGCATCTAGGTAGTTACGATCAATGAGTTCTCCAATGCCAAACTTACCCTCAGCTTGGTTAGCATAGACATGGTCAAGGGTTACTCCGGAGTCAAACCCATACTTGTTTCCAATGCTCATACCCTTAGACAAAAACCCTAAATATTTCATACTAAAACGCTGAAAAGCATAAGATGTCTCTTTATAAAGAGGCAAGGTTCCAAAAGCAATTTTGTCACACTCTTTTTGGGTCACATCCATATGTTTAGATGTAGCATCACCCTGCTCTAAAGAAAAAGACTCCTCCATAAAAGTAGAAATCTCCTCTATGGCTTTTTGATGTTCTGTCTCATACAATACCCCGTGAAAGAAGCCTTCTAGTTTAACAAAACGTTTTTTAACACTTGAAAGGTTAGCATAAAAGTCACCTTGAACAGCAGACTCTACTACATAATCTTTAGTTGCCGAAAGTACCAATGTAGGTGTAGAGATAAGAGCTGAATCAGCAACGACTCTCTCAGCCGTATCTAAAAGCGTAGTTAACTGCCGTGCTGGAATGTTTGGAGTAATAAGTTTGTCGTTGTTGTAACGCTCTTGTTCTAGCTTATCATGCGTTAAAAACTTTGATTTGACATAAGATTTTATGTTCATTTTAGGCTTAAAATGTACACCCAATTTTAAAAACTCTTTAGCAAAAGGAAAATAAAGTTTAATCTTAAATGCAGGAGCTATGAGTGCCATACCAGCAATGTTTGGAGCATAATCATGCACCCAAGTAGAAGCAGCCACCCCAGCTACAGAGTTAGCAACTATAAATAACTCCTCTTTACTTTTACCCTCTTCTTCACAAACAAAGTTCACAAAAGCATCAAGGTCACGAACCAAGTCCATAAACTCATAAGCTGCTTCTACTTTACTCTCACCATGACCTCTGTTATCATAAGAGTAAATTTTGTAACCTGCAAACTCTTTTTTAGATGCAATACTCTCTAGTCGTCCTGAATGTTCATGTCCACGATGAAGTAGAAGTAGGACTCTGCCATTTGAAGGAGCATCATGCTCCCATGTTCTGTAAAAAAGTTCTGAATTATCGAATGTTTTAAAAGTGCTTTGAGTTGTTTTCATAAGGCATCCTTGATTAAATTATAAGAGAAGTATAACTTAAAAATTATATTGTGTCAAGTGATGCTTTACACT
>Ga0256826_1000244_pt1 | contig 31248 bp, 41 predicted proteins | sample CV79metaG_FD_185975 | JGI IMG/M metagenome (GOLD analysis project Ga0256826, IMG submission 185975) | Hydrothermal vent microbial communities from East Pacific Rise, Pacific Ocean - CV79 | ecosystem: Environmental > Aquatic > Marine > Hydrothermal vents | place: Pacific Ocean: East Pacific Rise...
ACCAGTACCACGGCGTTATCGCTGCGTTTGGTGATTCACTTCGTGCAAACGAAATTAAGTTCTAAGGAGACATGATGGAAATTAACAGAGATGATTTTGAAGAGTCAATTGTAAATATTGGTCGTGTAACTAAAGTTGTAAAAGGTGGACGTCGTTTTCGTTTTACTGCACTAATCGTTGTTGGTAACAAGAATGGTACTATCGGTTATGGTGTTGGTAAAGCTAAAGAGGTTCCTGATGCTATTCGTAAAGCTGTTGATAATGCATTTAAAAACTTAACTACTGTTAAGATTAAAGGTACTACAATCGCTCACGATATTGAGCATAAGTATAACGCTAGTCGCGTTCTTCTTAAGCCAGCATCTGAAGGTACTGGTGTTATTGCTGGTGGAGCTGCTCGTCCAGTTCTTGAGCTTGCAGGAATTCAAGATATTCTTACAAAATCAATCGGTTCTAACAACCCTAATACACTAGTGCGCGCAACTGTTGAAGCACTTGGCAGATTAAAAGGATAGATGATGGGTATTGAAAATTTAACACCTTCTGAAGGTTCTACTGCAAATCGTAAACGTGTTGGACGTGGACAAGGTTCTGGTACTGGTAAGACTTCTGCAAGAGGTCAAAAAGGTCAAAAATCTCGTTCAGGTTATAAAAGAAAACGTAACTTTGAGGGTGGACAAATGTCACTTGCAAAGCGTATGCCTAAAATAGGATTTACTTCTAGATTAGTTAAGCCATACGTAATTAACGTTGGAAAAATTAAAGCTGTAGCTGAACTTTCTGAGATCACTATGGAAACTCTTAGAAGTGTACATAAAATTGGTGCTGGTGTAACTAAAGTAAAATTAGTTGGTGCTACTGCTAAAGATTTAGCTTCTAAAATTAAAGACGATAACGTTACTACAACTGGTAAATAATTGTGAATAAAGATCTCGTCAATAAGATACTTATTACTATCGGGTTTTTATTTATCTACCGCCTACTGGCTTACGTGCCAGTTCCAGGCGTAGATACAGCAGTTATTGCTTCTTTCTTCGACTCACATCAATCAGATGCTCTTGGTTTATTTAACATGTTCAGTGGAAACGCGGTTCAGAGACTATCTATTATTTCACTTGGTATTATGCCTTACATTACTGCCTCAATCATCATGGAGCTTTTAGCTGCAACATTTCCTACTTTAGGTCAGATGAAAAAAGAGCGTGATGGTATGGTTAAGTATATGCAAATTATTCGTTATGCGACTATTGTAATTACTATAATTCAAGCTATTGGTGTAAGTGTTGGACTTCAAAGTCTTACAGGTCCTAGTGGTAATAGTGCTATTTTAGCTGATCATAATACATTTATACTTCTTTCTGCTGTTTCAATGCTAGCAGGGACAATGTTACTTATGTGGATCGGTGAGCAAATTACTCAAAGTGGTATTGGTAACGGTATCTCTTTAATTATCTTTGCAGGAATTGTTTCGGCTATTCCATCTGCAATAGGTCAAACTGTAACCATGGTTAATACTGGAGCGATGAGTTTTATTACTGTAATCGCTATCTTGGCATTAATCTTAGGTACAGTTGGAGTCATTATTTATGTTGAACTTGGTGAGCGTCGTGTCCCTATTACATATGCTAAAAAGACTATGATGCAAAACCAGAACAAACGTGTAATGAACTACATTCCAATCAAGGTGAATCTTGCTGGTGTTATTCCAGTTATCTTTGCTTCTGCGATTTTAATGTTTCCAATGACTGTTCTTTCGTCTAGTACTAATCCTACTATTCAAGGTATAGCAGATTTATTAAATCCAAATAGTTATTTCTTTAACTTTTTGACTTTTACATTTGTAATCTTCTTTGCATTCTTTTATGCTTCGATTACATTTAATGCAAAAGATATCTCAGATAACCTTAAACGTCAAGGTGGATTCATTCCAGGTATTCGTACTGGTAATGCAACTAAAGAGTTCTTAAATGAGACTGCTAGTAGATTAACTATAACCGGTGCTCTTTATCTAGCTCTTGTTGCAACTTTACCATTTATGATTATAAAAGGGATGGGTGTTCCATTCTTCTTTGGTGGTACAGCAGTTCTAATCGTTGTTCAAGTTGCACTTGATACAATGAGAAAAATTGAAGCACAAGTTTATATGAGTAAATACGAAACATTAAGTGCGGTCGGTCTTTAACGATGGCGATTTCGCTTAGAAAACCTCAAGAAATTGAAAAACTCCGTGCTGCTAACAAGATTGTTGGTGGTGCACTCGAACTACTTCGTTTAAATACAAAAGTTGGAGCTTCTTTAAAAGAGCTTGATGCTATGGCTGAGGATTATATCCGCAGTCATGGTGCAAAGCCTTCTTTTAAAGGTTTATATGGCTTTCCAAATGCTGTATGTACATCCCTTAATCAAGTTATTATTCACGGTATTCCTACTGACTACAAACTCCAAGAGGGTGATGTTATTGGTTATGATATTGGTACTGAGTTAGAAGGTTGGTTTGGAGATGCTGCAATTTCTATGGGTGTTGGTAAAATAACACAAGAAGACGAAGCCCTAATTGCATGTTCTAAAGATACTCTTTACCATGCAATTAGCCAGATTAAAGAGGGTATGAGATTTAAAGAGTTGTCACAAATTTTGCAACTCTCTATCCTTGATGCTGGGTTTATACCATTAAGAGATTTTTGTGGGCATGGAATAGGTAGAAAACCTCACGAAGAACCTCAAATTCCTAATTATTTAGATGGAAAAGCTAAGGCTGGTCCTAAGATAAAAAATGGAATGGTTTTTTGTTTAGAACCTATGATATGTCAAAAAGAATCAAAACCAATCATTTTAGAAAATGGTTGGGATGTTGTTAGTACCGATAATTTACGCGGTTCACACTACGAGCATACTGTTGCAGTTATCAACGGTAAAGCTGAAATATTATCTCTTGCTTAAAGTAGCAGAGTAACATTAGTGTAAGTTCAATGTAAAAACAAGCTACGAGATGTGAGGCAAAAATTCGAAGGAGCTACTAGTAGCTTCAAGAGTTTTTAACGAAGCAGATTGTGGCTTGTTTTTACACCCTTTGGGCAACATTTAAAAAATTCATCTTCTTCGTTGAAGATTAGCTAACGATACTAGTATCGCCAACTAACCTTCGCCTTGAATATAAACATTTTAAATGTTGTTGAAATTATACTAACGTTGCTCCGTTACTTTAGAGAGTAAAAAAGGACTTATAGATGGCTAAAGCTGACGTTATAGAAGTTGACGGCAAGATTATTGAAGCATTACCAAATGCAACTTTTCGTGTGGAATTAGAGAATGGTCATATCATTCTTTGTCACATTGCTGGAAAAATGAGAATGCATTACATTAAAATTCTTCCAGGGGATCGTGTGAAATTGGAGCTAACTCCATATTCACTTGATAAGGGTAGAATTACTTACCGTTACAAATAAAAAGAGGTTTTCCTCTTTTTATCTTTTTTTAAATTAAGATTTAGAAAGTACTTGTATTTCTAAACTCTGCTATCTCAGTTTCAACCATCTCATCTATCATAATTACAAACAGTTCTGAAATCATATTTGGAGAGACACCTTTTTGAATAGCTAAATGACGAACACGTCCAAGTATAAACTCTATTCTATCTTCTGCTTTTACTTCATCAACACTATTTTTAAATCCTGCAGCTTGACGGATTAGATGACTACGCGTAGAGATTAAATCTACAAGCTGAGTATCTAGTTTATCTATCTCAGTTCTTACTTCTTCTAATGAATTACATTTTTGCATACTTGTTCCTATTTATTTATATATCTCAATGATAACTAAATTACTATAAAGTTCTGTTAACACTTTTGTAACTATTTAGATGTATACTCTTCTTACGATTCTCCTTGTATATTCTTATTCTGATTCAGTAAGTTGTATACACAAATTCCCAACTTCTGTTGGGAATATTTATCTCTTAATATCTTTATTTATATAAGCTAAATACCCAACACCCACTATAAGTATGCTAAACATTACTATCCAAATATAAAAATCACCACCACTAGCAGCTGAGTTGATCTCTTTACCCATTCTAGTTAGGCTTGATAAGTTTTTTTGTAGCCTTTGGCATGTGTGCATAAGGCATATTTTTAATACTTTTGTCCTTAGCATCTACTTCTATAACATCTACAGTCATTTTAGCTTGGTAAAAACGTATAAGTTGATACTTAGTGCCTTCTATATCAAATATGATATTTTTTGATTTATAATCTTCGTTTACTTTTTTCTTTATCATCTTTTAGTCCTTAAGGTAGATGCCAGTATCTTTGACTTCTATCTTTTTATCATCCTGTAGTTTTGTTAGGCAGCGTTTAAACTCTTTTTTGCTGAGTCCAAATGTATTTTTGATGAGCTCGGCATCACTTTTATAGTTATAAGGCATAATTCCGTTGTTAGCTTTTAAAAGTTCTAAAACTTTCACATCAGCTCCACCACTTTTTTTGCTTCCAGCTTTTCTAAGTGTGAGGTCAATATTCCCATCTTTGCGAACACTTTTTACATATGCAGTTCTTTTATCGCCTACCTTGATGTTTTCAAAGATCTCATTATGATAGATAAGACCTTCATATTTATCATTTACAATACATTTAAATCCAAGTGGCGTTTGAGAGATGATTAAAATCTGAGCTTCTTTGTTTACTGCTAAACCTACAACTTTCTTATCTAAAAAGTCACCAAGTTTTTCAGTTCCAACAAGTCTGTGTGTTCTCTCATCGTAGATAACCTTGATGAATCGTTTATCGCCAACTTTAAAAGGAGTTTTTTGAAACATATTGGGAACAAGTAGATCTTTTGAAAGATTCCAGTTCATAAATGCTCCAAACGGTGCAGTATCTACCACTTCAAAAAGTGCCATTTCATCAAGCATAGCTGTAGGTTTGTTTGTTGTAGCTACAAGTCTGTCTTCTGAATCTGTGTATAGGAAAACATCCCAGATAGTTCCCTCTTTCATCTCAGGTGTTAGGTATGGACCAGGAAGTAGTACATCTTGTCCATCACGTGCCATCATATAGGCACCAGGTGTAGTAAGTCTATCAATTACTAGTGTATTGATAATACCAAGTTCTAAAAAGTCACTCTGTATATTTGTTGTCATATTGGTTTTTCCGTCGTTAAATTTATCTGTAATTATAGCTAAAATTGAGAAGAGTTATAACTCTAAAATATCTCTAGTGATAGGTATCAGTTCCATTTTAATAGTCTTGATGAATTTATCGAGTGTAATTTCACTACTATAGTTAGGTTCTTCATACTCTATTTGGATGAGGGTTGTTTCATCTCCAAAGTCAGGTGTCTGTTTTGCACTCACTTCTTCTAGTAAAATCACTAAGTCAAATTTTTGTGCATGAAGAACTTCTAGGGGTTTTGAAGTAAACTCATTGTCCCATGAACCATCTTTTTGTAAAGCTTTTTTCACTTCTATTTTAATCGGTTTATTTTTACTTAGTGAAGCAGAAAAAACATTTAAACCTTTAAGATATTTACTAAGAATTGCTTGTGCAATGATGGAAATACCACTATTGTTTGTACATAAAAGGAGTACATTTTTATTCATTGATTGAACCTCGTTAATTATTAATGTAATTGTAGCAGATTATCTTCATCTTAAGAAAATAAGTTAAGTAAAAGCACAAGATCAAAATAGTTTGCTTGTGATAATATTGCTCTAAATATTAAACTAGGAAAATATATGTACAAGATAATAGTAGATAGAGAGTGTGGATGTTTTAAGAGAAGTGATATGACAAATAACATTGAAGTATCATCAAAAGATGAGGCATTAGAAAAAAGTTTAGAGATGGTTAACACTATGAACAATGACTTTTGTGCAAAACATAAGTTTACTTTAGAAGAAGCTGGTGATACTTTTCTTATCAAAATGAGTTAAATCTACTCTTTAGGAATAGTTCTTGCTAATTATCTATTAACATAATTAGTGAGAAAAAAATGATTTTATTTAAAAACTCAAATGAGAGACTTTATTATTATAAGATAAATGTTTACAAGACACTTTTTGGAGATTTTTTAATCCAAAAAGAGTATGGTGCCGCACAAAATGTGAGACCTACAAATACATTAAAAGAGTATGCTGACTCTAAACGCGAAGCGATGTTTAGAGTCATGGATATTGCAGTTGACAAAAAAGGTATAGGATATTTAAGAGCCTCTTAACTCTTATATCTTTGCTCCACTAACCAGAACTTTCCCATATCTAAGACCCCAAACTACAAAGAGAATTAACCAGAGTGTAAACGAGATATCAAAGAAGAAGTTTAAACCCCACCCAAATGCCACATTAAGACTATAAAGAACACGACCTAGCACTACTACTTGAATGAAGATAAAGATAGTAGTCGCAAGTTTATCTCCGTGTGGTGGCTGTCCTGAGTGGCCAAGTGTTACACGAGTTCCAAATCCTATTAAAACAGTTGTTAAAAAACCTATTGCTAAAAGGTGTGTGTTTAAAAAGTAAAAAGACGTATCTAAAAATATCTCACCAATTAGACTAAGTGCTGAGAGTAAAAATGCAGTTGGCAACCAAAAAAGTGCTAAATGCAGTACCCAAAGAATTGCAGGGGACTCTAAAGGTTTAAGCTCCCATCGTTTGAACTCTATAAGAAAATAAACTCCAAGAAGAAGATCTATAAAAATCTCTCCATAGAGAATTCCAAGTGATGAGACAAGTGCTTTTGCTAGAAAAAGAATAAAAACTATTTTTACAAAGTTCTCATTTTTTTGAGCAAAAGAGTGTGAGAAAAATGGAATCATTCTCTGTCCTACACTAAACGCCAAGAAGATAAGATAGAGATAAAATGAGATGTTAATAGCGGCATTTATAGTTGATGGAACATAAAGAGAAAGGATAAAAAAAGCATTTCCAAAGAGACCAAAGTAGTTGGCGTTTAGTATCCAAAATGAGTCTATCTTGTCAGGAGCTTTACCACTTTTATATATAATATGAAGTTTAGTAACTATAAGAAGTTGCGCTAAAAATGTAACGAACATTCCAAGTGCAGTGAGTTCTACTGAGATAAAACTACCACTTACAAACAGTGCTGAGCCAATAAGAGCTGTTAAAAAAGTATTTACATAGTATTTTTTACTTATAACATCACTCTGGTTAAACCTTGGAAAAGTGGTAAATAAAAACCCAGTAAAAACATTCATAAAAAGTAAAAATGTTAGAGAGTAAACATGAAAAGTTTTGATGTCAATGACTAATGATAAAATACCTTTATAGCTAAGTGCGAAGATAAGCATCATTACTATGGCGTTTATGACACCTAGTAAGAAAAATGGCTGGTGGGGTTGTGATAAAAAATAGTTCTCTTTTGTTTGTGTGTTCATAGTATTCCTAAATTAAATATAGTTGTCCAAGTTTGTTAGAGTATGCTTCAAGCATAGCATGCTCAAAGTCATTATTTGTTGAGTATTGGAAGCCAAAAGTTTTTGCCCACATCTGATGCTCTTCCATGCAGAGATAAAAAAATACTTCATTATTTTGTGCATTTTGTTTTTGCCAAGGCTTAAAACTCTCATAAGCATGTTTGAACATCTCCTCTTTTGTAGAGTCTGGATAAGATGTCTTTCCACTAGCATTTTCGTGAGGAATCTGTGTGATTTTACTTCTAAACTCACGTTCACGAAGTTGCTTGATAACGGGCTTAATAAATGTAAGTGTTCCAAAACTTACAAGGGCTACTTCTGATGGAGCGAATTGTGCCAAAAGTTGTTCGTAAACTTCTTGATATTCATCAAGATAACCTTCATATTCAACGATTGGGTGAAAATGAAATCCTACTTTAATACCTCTATCTGCCATTGCTCTTGCTGCATTTAATCGTTTAACAAGTGAGGCTGTTAAATGCTCTTCATTTTTGATGATAGTAGGAGTGTTGAGACTCCATGTAAGTAGAATATTTTTTGGAACTATATTTTCTAAAAAATACTTAATGTTATCAGACTTAGTTTTAAACTCTAAAATGACATTAGGGTTTTCTCTAGCAAACTCAAAGAGAGCATCTAATACACCTTCACGATTTCCAAACATTAGAGAGTCCGAAGCTTGGCCTGTACCTATATGGTAGGTTTTGTTCTTATCTAAGTTAAGATTTAATAGTTTATCTTTAAATCCACTATCAAAGGTTATAGTGTTTTGGTTGTAAAAACTCTGTATGGAACAGTATGAACAGTCAAAACCACAAGACTCTACTGCATCAAGTGTTAAAAGATTACAACATCTTGTTTTTTCACTTGCAACTGGACAGAGTCCGAGACCAAAGCCTTGTTTATCAGCTACTTTAAAAGTAAACTTTTGTTCTTTGGGGATATTTTTAAGAGTAAAGTTTTCATAAGAGTTAGGCTTATTTCTGATATCTTCATAAGCTTTTCTTAGCCTAGTGAAGACTACTTTTCTCTGTGTATGGTCTGGAAATATTTCTGTTATTCTTTTTTCATCCCACATACCTAAGTCTCTAGCTATATCTATGATCTGTTTGAGTTCTTGGTGAGAGAACTTAAAAGTAAAGGCCTTAAGCTTTATAAACTCTTGTTCATCTTGGGGGAGTTTACTTAGAAAAGTATTTGCTACTGCTTTATTATATTTATCTTCATATTCATTCATAAGTGGCATTTTATCCAAATTAAATGTGAGTGCTACTAACACTTCACTAACTCTTATATGTCAAACTACGACTATCAAAACAATTTAAGGGATATATTATGAACAAGACATTATTAACACTATCAGTGGCAACGGCAATTTTATTAAGTGGATGTGGAAGCGATGAGAGTTCTGAGCTCGTAAGTGGGGCTACAACAGATGTAACAGTTGAACGTGGACCAGTTTTGCAAGCAACTACAAGAGATGCATCGGGACAGATTGGAGTTAGCAAGGGGAATGGTGTTTATAGTTTTGTTGCTCCTACTTACCCTATTGAAAGTTTCGGTGGTTACATAGACATGAATAGAAATGGTGTAGTTGATGCAGGAGATTTAGAGATGAATCATCTTCGTTTAAAAACACAGTCGGGTAATGTTATGACTATTGCTACTACAATGGCAGAGAACAATGATACATTAGAACTTCTTTTAGAGAGTGGTTTTACTGAAGATGAACTATTTTCTCAAAGACCATCAACAGATATGGATAATGCAGCACTAAGTGATGAAGTGTATAAATATTGTGTAGAGAATAATGTTACAGATTTAAGCACTTTAAATACGAGTGATATTGATGCCCTTAGAACTAGAATCCAAACTAGAAAAGAGATATATGCTAACTCTGATTTATCTTCCGCAGAACTAGAATACACACTTGTAAATGATGAGTTAAGCATACCGACTATGAGTGAAGATGATATTCCTACTATGGAGTTTTCATCTGATGAAAATATAATTAACTCTATACCTTTGACTAATTTAACTTTAGAGCAAAAAACAACACTAGCTTATATGTGGGACGAGGAGCGTTTAGCAAGAGATCTTTATCTTTCACTCAATGATCTTACTCCATTAACTACACTTTATAACATTGCGACAAATGCTGAGAGTAAACATGTTGAGTCGGTTGAACTTCTGCTAAAGAAGTATGATTTAAATCTTTTAAACACTACTGACTTTAGTGGTGGATACTCAGAAGTAGAGTTAGAAGCACTTAATGATAGAGAGTTTATAGTCCCAGAGTTAAGTTTGCTTTATGGGCAACTATATGCAAAAGGTTCTCTCTCATCAAGAGATGCACTAGAAGTAGGCTGTATGGTTGAAGTAACTGACATAAATGATTTAGATAGAGATATTGCCTTAGTAAGTGAGGCTAGAGATATTACACTTGTATTTGAGAACTTAAGAAAAGGGAGTTACTCTCACTACTGGGCATTTGATAAAGCTCTTAAAAACATGGGTGTAAGTGATGGTTGTTGTGCAGTAGGAGACGAGTATTGTAAAACAACGGACGAGTATCCGGTAAATAAAAAAGCTGAGGGTCAAGGTTACAGATATGAGTATGGTAAAAACTAAATAAAGCTTTATCATAGTATGATTACATCAAAGGTGAGATAAATGAAAACGCTATTAATACTCTTTATGTTATTTAATCTAAGTCCTTTAAATGCACAGGACTTAGATGCAGAGATGCAAAAGATTCGTGAAGCCTCTCCTCAAGAGAGGGTAAAACTGATGAATCAGCTTAAACGTCGCATAGCAAATATGAATCAAAATGAGAGAAATGATGCTATACATAAGCTTCGTTCTCAAAATACAAATAAGCAACACAATAGGGAAAATATTAATAAAGGTCAGTTTCGTAATGCTCATGAATCATTTAATGGACAGAGTAATAATCAGAGACAAGCTGGAAATGGGTATATAAAACATCAAAAAAATATAGATCCACAGCTCCCAAGGTTATAGATGATGTTGAAATTTCTATCTTTTTTAATACTTTTCACAATAAGCCTTTTTGCTTATGTAGATGGAGATATGGATGGAGTTGAAGATGAGTATGACTTATGTTTAACTACTCCATTTACTGATCTTGTAGGTTTAGATGGTTGTAGTATCGAGAGCTTAGTCTCTTCGCATCATTTTAGTATTATCGCTGGAGTTGCATATTCAGATAGTGACTATAACACTTTGAGTAAAATAGATACAATTACTAGCTCTTTCCAAGTTGACTACTACTATAAAAACTTCTCCCTATCTTTAGCCACTTCTTATTTTAGCAATAAAAACCAAACTTATTCAGACTCAGGATTAAATGATACATACTTTGGTGGTGCATACCAGTGGATGTATAAAGATTTGTATGTAAGTTTAGGCGTAGGAGTACTCCTCCCAACTTATGACACAACTCTTAACAATAACAATACTGATTATACGGCAAATATAAACTTTAGTTACGCACTTGGTGATGTCAGTTTATTTGGTACTTATGGTTATACTCTTGTCAACGATGATGATGTAGAAGGTGTAGTGGCTTACCAAGATAGTATCTATTACTCTGCTGGGGTAGGGTACTATTTTAATAATGAATTCTATGCAAGTAGCTACTATAATGAAGCCGATAGTCTTTATAAAAATGTAGAAAAACTTCAAACTGTTTCACTCTATGCTTATTACTCTTTAGATGAGAACTATTTTCTTACAGGAAGTTATGCTTATGGTCTGAGTGATAGTGCAAGTGACAACTTCGTTAGTGTTAAAATAGGGTACTATTATTAGATATGAAAAAAATACTCCTTTTAGAAGATGACATAGAACTTGGTGACACGATAAAAGAGCTTTTAGAGTATGAAGAGTATGATGTGACCTTAGTTCGAGACGGAACGAGAGCACTTGATAAATCTTATGATAATAAGTACGACCTTTACATCTTTGATATAAATGTACCAGAGATTAGTGGACTAGAACTATTAAGTTCACTTCGCGAGGCTGAAGATAAAACACCTGCAATTTTCATAAGTGCTCTTGTAGATATGAACTCTATCGCACAAGGTTTTGCAGTTGGAGCAGATGACTACATTAAAAAGCCTTTTTTCCCAGAAGAACTACTTATCCGTGTAAACGCCAAGTTTATACAGATCAACAAAAATGTTATCTATAAAGATCTAGAGTACAACCCTCAAACAAAACTACTCAAAAGAGATGAAAAAAATATCTCTTTAGGTGAGACACAGTTAGCTCTTTTTGAGCAGTTTATCTTAAATGTGGGAAATGTTCTTGATAAAGAGATTTTACTAGAATGTTTAGAACATCCATCAGATACAGCTTTGCGGGTAGCAATAAATAAACTCAAAAATAGTCTTGATTTAGATATTAAAAATATCCGTGGGATTGGGTATACACTTGAATAAGGTTGAGGTGGAGTCATTTTTAAAGAGTTTCTCTCTCTTTTTCATTTCCATCTCTATTCTAGTCACTACTATTTATTATACAGGTTACACAAAAGATACTAAGCAATTAGATGACACCATATTTAGTGAAATGCGAATCTGTAGTTTTGATTTGAAGTGTAGTAAGTATGAGATAGATTTTGTTCTAACAGAAGATAAAGAGCTTTATAAACTCTATAAGGATAAGAAAAAATTAGCTGCATATTTTCCCATCCCAAACACCAGTTTAAATAGTATAGAACTCTCTTATCCCATAACTACTTATTCTCATGATATATCAAACATTAAGTCAGATACACTGATTAGTCTAGCTATCGTTATGTTTGTAGTTTTAATATTGTCTGGACTTTTTTCTCTTTACACACTCTACCCTTTACGCAATGCTCTTCGTCTCACAGAAGAGTTCGTAAAAGATATACTTCATGACTTTAACACTCCTCTCTCAACGCTTAGGCTAAACTCTTCGATGTTAGAAAAAGAGTTTGGAGAGTCTACTAAAATCACTAGAATCAAGAAAAGTGTTCAGACAATACTTAACTTACAGACGAATCTAAGAGCTTATTTAGATAGAAATACTTTAGTAAAAAAAGAGTTAGATTTAGGAAAACTTCTTGATGAAAGAGTAGATTTAATGAGGATGAGTTATGAAAAAATTGATTTTGAAAATAGAGTGCAAGAAGTTAAAATATTTACAAACGAAGATGCCTTCATTCGTATAGTTGATAATCTTTTAAGTAATGGGGCTAAATATAACAAGGAAAATGGCAAAGTAGAACTTTTTATGGATAATGACACATTATGTATAAAAGATAGTGGTAAGGGTATAAAAGAGCCTTCAAAAGTTTTTGATAGATTCTATAAAGAACAAGATAGGGGAGTGGGAATAGGACTCCATATAGTCAAAAAACTCTGCAATGAACTTTCAATCACTATAAGAGTCGAGAGTAGAGTAGGTAAAGGGAGTATATTTTTTCTAAGGCTAAACAACTAAGGTTTAGCTTCTATTAAACAGTCACTTTTTAAGTAGTCTTTTTTATTTATCAAAATTCCGCTATTGAACTCTTTGTCCTTAGTTGTTAAACAATCTTTCATACATAAAACACTTTTAGTATCTACATGGTTATCGCAGATAAACCCATCTGCATTTGGCATCTTTATCGTCGCTAAACTTTTCTCAGTCACTATCATTGTTTTTGGAATGATTTTATTTTCAGCTAGGAGATATGCAGTGAGAGAATAGATTTCATTTGTTGATAGAGACTTTGGATTTTCATAAGGCATAGTTCTTCTAATGTAGTCAAAAAGTAAGGTAGAGTGTTGCCAGTATGTACCAATGTTTTTCTTGGGAGTTCTCCCTATAAGAGTGTCATTTCTAGATTTTACGAGAGTTGCAATTGGACTTCGATATTTATCAAGTTTAATTCCACCCTTACCTGAGTCTCCATGGCAGTAGGCACATTTATTTGCAAAAATATTTTTACCATCTTTATAGTTTCCAGCTCCTTTTGGAAGGTTTTTACCATCAGGGTAGATAGAGATATTCCAAGCCTTATATTCATCTGGAGATATCTTATTTCCAAGATTGTATTTATGTTCTGTGGCATTAAGTGTTGAGATTAAGAATAGGGTTAGAGTTGTTTGAATAAGTCTGTTAAACACGAGCATTATGTACCTCCCCATTAGTATTTACACTCCAAGCTTGGATAGCACTGTTATGACTCTCAGAGTGAAAACCTCTTACATCTGTAATCTGTTTAAAATAGGGCTGTGTTTCACCTGTTTCATCAGTTGCTCTGGAGAGAAGCATTAAACTTTTACCCTTATATACAAGTTCATAAGTAAACGCTACAAATGCTCTATCGAGTGGGGTAGTACTTAGTTTTGCCTTCTTCCAGTTCACTCCACCATCAAGTGAGACATCTACTCTGGTGATTTTACCCTTACCTGACCAAGCAAGTCCTCTTATCTCATAAAAGCCTTTTCTTGTAAGATTATCTCCTGTTGTTGGGTAAGTGATGACTGATTTAACATCCATTACTAAGGTTCCTTGACGGGCTTTACCATTAGCAAGTAAGTCTGTATATTTTGACATCTCATCTCTAGCAAAGAGAGGAGTATCTGTGACCTCTAGTCGTCTAAGCCATTTGACATTTATATTACCCTCACATCCAGGGACGACTAAACGTAGAGGATACCCTTGTTCAGGTCGAAGAGCTTCACCATTTTGTGCATAAACAACTAAACAATCATCCATAGCACGAGAGATAGGAACACTTCTAGCCATAGTGGCACCATCAGCACCTTCGGCAATGATGTACTTAGCACTATGGAGTCTTATACCTGTCTCCTTTAGAAGAGTTGATAGTTTAACTCCCACCCAAGTTGCACAGGACATAAGTCCAAATCTGTCATCGAGTTTTTGCTCCTTTGTATAACTTTTTGATATCCCAGTATTCCCCGAACACTCTATAAAATATGTCTTCTCCGTAGAGGGGAAACTCTTTAGTTGTTCTAATGTAAACACTAAATCATGCTCCACTAAACCATGAATAAGAAGTCTGTGCTCTTTGGGGTCAATTTGTGGCACTCCACTATGATGTCTTTCAAAAAAGAGACCATTTGGAGTAATAGCACCACGAAGTGAAGATAGAGGAGAGACAGAAGAAGTTAAGGCTATAGAAGTAGATTGATAATCCTTGGGAGCTTTTGGCATCAAGATGTCTTTAACAATACTCTTTTCATAAATGGAGGGAAGACCATAAGCATTTGTGTTTACCGGAGTACCAAGAGATTTACTCCATGATGGAGTTGTAAGAGCCTCTTGTGAACTAGCGTTTGAGGTACTAAAAAGTGAGCTAAGAAGTAGGGGAGTTGTTGCAAGTTTTGCACTACTTGTGAAGAAACTACGTCGTTTTAAGTCAGGTTGATTACTCATTTTGAACCTTTTTATGACAATTTGCAATAAAATTGTATTTATAGGAAATTATAGCCTAAGATGTTAAAGAGAAGAAAATAGGAGTTGACATGACTTTAGGAAACTGCCCATATTGTGACGACGGTCACATTGAAGTACGAGATAAAGAGGTGAGTGGTAAAAAGGTAAAACTCTATGCTTGTTCAAACGCCAACTGGAAAACAGAAGATGGCGAGATGTTTGAACTGACAGAAAAATCTACTTGTGATTTTAAAATTTGGCAGAACTCTTTAGCAAAGTATGGAAAATGGTTACAGTATAAAGATATTAGAGCCTTGTTAAATGAAGAAGATGTTGAGGTAGAGTTACTAAGTAAGAAGTATGGAAAAAAGGTCTATTATTCAAAATATATTGTCTTAAATCAAGAGTATGGTGTGAGTGTTTTGTGGGATTAGTAAAAATGATTTCCTAAGTTTAAATCGACTAAGTGATTTTTTAAAAGACATAGTTACAGTATAATTATGTTTAAATTCATTTTAGGAATTCTTATGCGACTAATCACAAAAATAGTATTAACTCTAGTTACGATGTCCACAATCGCTTCAGCGTGTGGAAATATATTTATAAACAAAGGTGGTTTCCATGTAGAAGCTCGTTCTATGGAGTTTGGATATAACATGGCAAGTAGTAATGTTATTCGTTTTATAGGACAAAAACAGACTAGTAATATCTTACTCAATTTGGATAAGATTCCTACACAAAAGATTCTTAGTTGGGAATATAAAAATGGTTTTGTAGGTCGTGCTGATACTTGGAGACCAGGGATGCTAATGGATGGAATGAATACTAAGGGAGTAAGTGTTTCATTTCTTTATGCACCGGGAATTACTACTTATCCTGAGTATAACAACAGTGACAAAAGAAAAGTTATAAATGCTTTTGATATTCCTACATATATTCTTTCAACAGCTAGTTCAACTGATGATGCAGTCCGAAAACTAAAAAATCTACAAATTCTTAATGCGGTTGCAGAAGTTTTACCAGGTCAATACTTTAAAAATATCCCAATGCACCTTAGTATAAGAGATAAAAGTGGCAAAAGTGCTGTAGTTGAGTGGATAGATGGTAAAACAGTTATCAATATAAGTGCAAAAAATGTTATGACTAACTCACCATCTTATCCTCAACAGTTGAAAAATGCAGCTAAATACTCTTCACTAAAAGTCACTAATACTAAGGTGAATAAAAAATTTGAAAATAGAGTTATTGACTATAAATTTATTTTTAATATGAAAGGTTCTCGTTCTGAGCAAACAGCACTTATGGGACTTCCCGCTGACTTTACTCCACCATCTCGTTTTGTAAGAGCAACAGTTCTTTTGGACAATATGATAACACCATCAAACTCAACACATGCAAGAATGCAAGCAACAGAGATAATTGGTACAGTGGCTACAATAGGTATAGATACGAATGATTTAGCTTTATGGTATGTAGTCAAAGATCTGGATAACTTAGTATTTTATTCTAGAAATGCATATTTTTACCAAGCTCTAAATAAAGTAACTGCTTATGATCCTGCAGTTGGTTATGAAGTCCTAGACTTAAAAACAATTAATTTTAAGATGATACCTCTTGAGTGGCAAAAGGAGTATAAAGCACTTAGTCCTCAAGAAGCTAAAAAGTTAAAAATTACAGATATGCTAAAATAGGTCTTAAAGGAAATTAATGAAATCCATTCTACTTTTATTTGTATTTATAACATCGCTACTCTCTTTTGAAGTGCAAGCAACAGAAGGGTCTTTTAATATAAAGATACTCAACAAAATCAGCATGTTAAATGAAGAAGAAGAAAACAGTTCTGATATCTCTGCTAAAAAGCGTTTACGATTAAAAAAGATAGAGCTTATAAATTATTTTTTTGAAAAACTGGATAATGGTGACTACTTAGTTACAAGTGCAGATAAAAGAGAAGAGTTATATAGAAAAAATCTGGATGAATTAAAACAGGCAAGAATAATAGAGAATAAAGTCCATATTTTAACTATTGAGATGCAACTTAATATTATTATAATGGAGAAGAGTTTTGAAACACTTCTGATATCTATCAAAGAGTATGACAACTCACTTAAACCAATAGATGACTATAAAGCTCTTTTTATTAACTATTCAGAAGCAATGATATTTTCAAATAAACTTTATAAAAGAAGCTACGATAAAATTATAAAAAAGAGGGAACAGAGTTTACGAGAAGAAGTTTTTTTAAAAACTTATGATAATTTTCAAGATAAAAAGTATGTATATCAAGAGATATTTTTTCTAATTTCGGATAGAACTATCTCTAAACTCAAAGCAAACTCAGTTATAACTGAACTTGGCTTAGATGAAGTTATTGGCTATTTTAACTCTTCTAAAGGTTTTGAAGAGATGGATGCTCTATCTAGAAAATATTTCAAACTGACAATTGGTCAAATACTTGTCACCCTTATATTCTTGTCTATTGTTATCTTGTTTAAAAAGATAGTGATTAATATTTTACTCTTTAGTTTCAGCAAATTTTTCTATAAAAATAGACAAAATAGCAATAATGAAAAATTAAATAACTACCTAGACATTTCACTCCGTATTCCCTTAAAATATACACTGTATGTTATTGCCATTGATATAGCTCAAAGAATTTTATTTATGAGTATAGACAATGAAGATGTTGTAAGTTACTTCAGTCTGATATATATAGTAATATTTATATGGGGAGCTTTTAGGTTGATAAACAATTTCATTCTTATATATTCTGATGATGTACTGATAAATTATCCAAATATTCGTGGTGAGATGATAAACTTTTTTGTTAACTTCTTTAAAAGCTTTGTATTGATTATAGGGATGCTAATAATATTTAGCAACCTTGGATATGATATTAGTGGAATCATCGCTTCATTAGGTATTGGAGGTCTAGCTGTAGCATTTGCCGCTCGTGAAACTATTGCAAACATTTTTGGATCCATCTCTCTTATTTTAGACAATAGCTTTACTCAAGGTGACTGGATAGTTGTTGATTCAGAGGAGGGTACTGTTGTTGATATTGGAATGAGATCAACAAAGATCAGAACCTTTGATAACTCTATGATATATATTCCAAACTCTATAGTAGCTTCAACTAAGATAAAAAATTGGAGTAGGAGAATGATAGGACGACGAATCTATATGAAAGTAGGAACAACATACTCCTCAAATACACAAGATTTGAAAAATGCTGTTAATGAAATAAGGGAGATGTTAATCAATCATCCACAAATAGCAGATATACATTTTAATGGAGATGAAAAAAACCTATCATTAAAAAAGACAAAAGTTGTATCTGCAAATCATGAGTATGGAATTATAAAAACATTACATGTTTATCTTGACGAGCTATCAGAGTCATCTATAAACATTATGGTTTACTGTTTTTCTAAAAGTGTTGTTTGGTCAGAGTGGCTTGAAGTAAAAGAGGATGTTATATATAAAATTATGAAAATATTTGAGAAAAATAACTTATCTTTTGCATTCCCATCACAGAGTGTTTATCTTGAAGATAAGAGATAAAAACTCCCACTTAATAAATCTTTTAAAATCATTTGGGTATAATTCCCATCCGCTTTGCTGTTTTAACAAACAAGAGAGTATTTCTATCTTTATACATACTATATAGATAAAAGTATTGGCAAGCTAAAATAGTTGCTCGCCTAAGAGCAGCAAAGACAAAGATTAAAGGACTTTCAATGAAAGTACGTGCTTCAGTAAAGAAGATGTGTGATGACTGTAAAGTTGTAAAAAGAAAAGGCATTGTTAGAGTAATCTGCAAAGTTAAAAAACATAAACAGAGACAAGGATAACCATGGCTCGTATATCTGGTGTTGATTTACCTAAAAAGAAAAGAATAGAGTACGGTTTAACGTACGTATTTGGTATTGGTCTACATGCTTCTCGTCGTATTTTAGATGCGACTGGCATTGACTATAATAAAAGAGTTTTCGAATTAAACGAAGACGATGTTGCTGCAATTACTGCGGAAATCCGTGCAAGCCATATGGTGGAAGGTGATTTACGTAAAAAAGTAGCTATGGATATTAAAGCACTTATGGACTTAGGTTCATATCGTGGAATCCGTCACCGTCGTGGTCTTCCATGTCGTGGTCAAAAAACTAAGACAAATGCGCGTACTCGTAAGGGTAAACGTAAGACTGTCGGCGCGGCATAAGGAATTATAGATGGCAAAAAGAAAAGCTGTTAGAAAAAAAGTTGTAAAAAAGAATATATCACGTGGTATTATTCATATCGCTGCATCATTTAACAATACATTAGTAACTATTACTGATGAAATGGGAAATATGATTGCATGGAGTTCTGCTGGTTCTTTAGGATTTAAAGGTTCTAAAAAATCTACTCCATTTGCTGCTCAAGCTGCTACTGAAGATGCAGTTGCTAAAGCACAAGTACATGGTATTAAAGAACTTGGTATTAAAGTTCAAGGTCCTGGTTCAGGTCGTGAGACTGCAGTTAAAGCTGTTGGTGCAATCGAAGGAATCCGTGTAACATTTATGAAAGATGTTACACCATTACCACACAATGGTTGTCGCGCACCTAAGCGTCGTAGAGTTTAAGGAGATTACTGATGGCAAGATATAGAGGTCCAGTAGAGAAGATCGAAAGAAGATTCGGTGTAAGTCTTAACCTTAAAGGTGAGCGTCGTTTAGCGGGTAAATCTGCATTAGAAAAAAGACCTTATGGTCCTGGTCAACATGGTCAGCGTCGTAAGAAAGTTTCTGAGTATGGTTTACAACTTAATGAAAAGCAAAAAGCGAAATTCATGTATGGTGTTTCTGAAAAGCAATTCCGTGCTTTATTCGTTGAAGCTAAAAGAAGAAGTGGAAATACAGGTACAAACCTTATTACACTAATCGAAAGCAGACTTGACAATGTTGTTTACAGAATGGGATTCGCATCTACTCGTAGATTCGCTCGTCAACTTGTAACACATGGTCACCTACTAGTAGATGGTAAAAAACTTGATATTCCTTCTTATCGTGTTAAACCGGGACAGAAGATAGAAGTTAAAGAAGCAAGTAAAACAAATGCACAGATCGTTCGTGCAATTGAATTAACTAACCAAACTGGTCTTGCTCCATGGGTTGATATAGATGCTGAAAAAGTATTTGGAATCTATACTCGTTTACCAGAGCGTGACGAAGTTGTTATCCCAGTTGAAGAACGTTTAATCGTTGAGCTTTACTCTAAATAATAACTTATTAAAAAGGGCGTAAAAGATATGAAAAAAATTAAAACTACACCACTAGCTCCTCAGGAGTTTGAAGTAGAACAAATTAGTGAGACTGAAGCTAATATTATGGCTTACCCATTTGAAACTGGGTATGCTATCTCTTTAGCTCATCCACTTCGTCGCTTTTTATTAAGTAGTTCAGTTGGATATGCTCCAATTGCTATTAAAATAGAGGGTGCTAAACATGAGTTTGACTCAGTACGTGGTATGCTTGAAGATATTTCAGACTTTATCTTAAACCTTAAAGAGATTCGCTTTAAATTAACTGATGATGCAACTGAAGCAGAGATTAACTATAGCTTCGCAGGTCCTTGTACTATAACTGGTGCAGAACTTTGTAATGATGAAGTTGAAGTGGTAACTCCAGAGGCACCACTTGCTACATTAAATGAAGATACAACTCTTAACTTTAGCATCAAAATTGCTCAAGGTATTGGGTATGTTCCTAGTGAAGATACTTATGAAGAGTTAGAAGATGGTTATATCGCTTTAGACGCTTATTTTACACCTGTAAGAAGTGCTACTTATAAAATTGAGAATGTACTTGTTGAAGACAACCCTAACTTTGAAAGAGTTGTTCTTAACATTAGAACTGATGGACAAATTTCACCAGTTGATGCATTCAAAAATTCTTTAGAAGTTATGTACGCACAACTTGCTGTGTTTAACTCAGAGATTAGTATCAAAGCACCAACAACGATAGAGAGAGTTGAAGAGTCACCAGATCTTAAAAAACTAACTACTAGTATAGATAGTTTAGGTTTAAGTGCTCGTAGTTTCAACTGTCTTGACCGTTCAAACATTAAACTTATTGGCGAAATTACACTAATGAGTACTAATGATTTGAAAAATGTTAAGAATCTTGGTAAAAAATCTTACGATGAAATCGTTGAGAAAGTAGAAGAGTTTGGTTTCGCAGTTGGCGCTGACCTTGCTGATGATGTAGTTACTGCATTAAAAAAGAAAATTGAAGCTTTACAAGCTTAATATAGAGGATTAGATATGAGACACCGTCATGGATATCGTAAACTAGGTCGTACAAGTACACATAGAGCTGCACTTCTTATGAACCTTAGTATTTCGTTAATTGAACATGGAAAAATCGAAACTACTGTTATTAAAGCAAAAGAGCTACGTTCATACGTAGAAAAACTTATCACAATTGCTGGTAAGAATGACTCTAATGCACATAGATCAGTATTCGCTGCGCTTCAAAGTAAAGAAGCAACAAAGAAACTAGTTAATGACATTGCTCCTAAGTACGTTGATCGTGCTGGTGGATACACTAGAATTACTAGAACAAGAATCCGTCGTGGTGATGCTACTACAATGGCATTCATCGAATTAGTTTAATTACTAAACGATAATATTTAAACGTTGAGTTTATTCTCGACGTTTAACCCCTTTTACTTCCCAATCCTAAAATACTTTAACAAAAAGTGAGACAAATTATATGAGTAATTTCGCATTTGGAACATACCGCATAACAGATGAAAACCCACAACATATTCAAGCCCTAAAAGTTGCTATAGAGTCAGGTATTAAGCTTATTGATACATCAAGTAACTATATGGATGGGGCAGCTGAGAGAGCGATTGCTTTAGCATTAAGAAGTTTTGATGATGATAAACGCCAAGAAGTTGAGATAGTTAGTAAGTTTGGCTATATTCAAGGTTCAAATATGCTTGCACATAAGGAAGATCCATTTGAAGATGTAGTAGAGTATAGTGAGAGCTGTTTTCATTCTATCAGTAAATCATTTATGTTAGACCAGCTTGAAAAATCACTGCTTCGTTTAGAGTTGACAAAGATTGATTGTTATCTATTACATAATCCTGAGTACTATATCTATCATCATCTAAATAAGGGAACAAGTACAGATGATATACTTGACAATATGTTTGACCGTATATTTGATATTTTTGTTGCCTTAGAAGAACAGATTAAAAATGGTACAATAGGAAGTTATGGAATAAGCTCTAATAGTTTTAGTAAGTCTAGTAAAGATGCTGATTTTTTACCTTATGAAGATTTAATAACACTTGCTGATAGGGCAGCGGAGATGGTTGGAAATGATACTCACAGTTTTACAACAATACAGTTACCGATAAATATGCTTGAAACAGAGGGTTTAAAATGTGCATCATGGGCAAAAGAGAATGGACTTAGAGTTTTAGTGAATCGTCCATTAAACGCTCAAAAAGATGAGCTTATGTTTAGACTTGCGGATTATGATGAGAGTAGTGAGTACTATCACCATCTTAATGAACTTTTAGATGTAAGTGACAATGAAGAGCTTCGGTCACTTTACAATCTTTTAGAACAGTTAGATGAAAATAAACATAAGTTTGGCTGGATAGGTGATTATGATAGTTTTCTTTATGCCCAAATCATCCCACATATTAAAACTACACTAGAAAGTATAGATGAAGAGAACCTTGATACTATGCTAAAATATATCGACATGTTTTTAATAGAATATAGAAAAATGGTAGCATATGAGTGCTCAAAAACTACAAGAGTTCAACTTAAAGATGAGCTTGAATACTGTACATCTTCACTTCAAGAGTGTGCGATTAGATTTTTAAATATGAGAGAAAGTATAGATTTTATCTTAATAGGTATGAGAAAACCATCTTATGTTCTTGATATTATGGCTTTAAATAGTTAGTTAGTTTTTTTCTTTATGACTTGTTAAGCGATAATGTCATATTTTATGATACTAAAATAATTATGATTAAATAAAAGGATTGAAATGATTCCATTTTCCGATGAAGAACTCTTAGAACCAGTTAAACTTGTAATAGATAAAGTACGCCCATCTTTAGCACTTGATGGTGGTGACATAGACTTTATAACTGTAAAAAATGGAGCTGTATATGTTCAGCTAAAAGGTGCATGTATAGGATGTGCAAGTAGTGGTAGTACACTAAAATATGGTGTTGAACGTCAGTTGAGAATGGATATTCATCCGGAATTAACAGTTGTTAATGTACCAGCTGGTATGGAAAATGACATCGAGAATTTATAGTAAAAAGCGAATATATGAGTACAATTAGTAAATATAAAATTTTAACCCAAGCAAAAGATAGTTTTTCTAAAGCTGAATATAAAACAGCCTTAGAAAAATTTGCAACAGTATTGCAAAACTATCCAAACTCTAAAGAAGCTTTTAACGGAGTTATTCTTTCAGAAATGGCTATGAGTGGTGAGGGTGGTGCTGAAGCTCTTTTTGATTATTATGAAGTATTAAAAGCTGATGATAGAGAGAGTGCTGATAAAATTATGAGCGAAATTTTGCAAGATATGGATGGCTCATTAGAAAAACTGAGCGAAATATTTTCTGATCCTATTCGCCAGCGTTTAGAGTTTGAAGATGGTATTTTGTATAGTGACTTTAAACAGTTAGTGGATGAAGGTGCTGATTTTAAAGAAACTTTTGAAAATATTATGTTTTCTACTCGTGTAATCATCACTCAAAAAGATGATTTTGTGGATTTTTTAGATAGACTTATCGAACATGATTTCGCTGAAATGGCACTTACTTATTTAGAAAATGCTTTGAGTGTTTATCCTAGTGATACACTGCTACGAAAACTCCTAAAAAAACTTGCACAAGGTAAAACTATTGAAAATTGAACTCCCATCTCAAGAGTATAAATATGTCACAGAAAACTCTCAGGAGTGTGACCAAGAGACTGCATTTGTTTTAACAGCCCAAAATGAAAAATATTTACAAAATGCTAAAGATAACAGTGCTCACTCTATTATTAAAATTGCAGAAATAGCTTCACTATTTCGTGTTGATAAAATAAAAATAGTTGGTATAACTGGTACAAATGGTAAAACAACTACTGCTAGTGCTATGTACTCATTTTTACTTGACCTTGGTTACAAGGCAGCGATGCAAGGGACTCGTGGTCTCTTTATGAATGATGAAGTGACCGAGGGTAAATCCCTAACTACTCCATCTGTTTTAAATACTTACAAGCATATTTATCAAGCTGTTGAAGCTGGATGCGAATACTTCATTATGGAAGTTAGCTCTCATGCAATTGTACAAAAAAGAGTAGAGGGTTTAGAATTTGAACTTAAAATCCTTACAAACATTACTCAAGATCATTTAGATTATCATAAGACTATCGAAGACTATATCTATGTGAAAAACTCTTTCTTTTCAGATGAAGGGAAAAAGCTGATAAATAAAGATGAGCCAAGAGCCAAGTTTAATTTTAAAAATGCTTACACTTATGGAATTGAAAATCCAGCTACATATAGACTTATGGCATACTCACTTAATGACGGAAGTAGTGGAATAATCCAACACTTTCAAGAGATAGTACCTTTTACAGCAGCTACTCATGGTTTTTTTAATCTTTATAATCTTATGGCAGCTATCGGTGGTGTTCATCTTATAACTGGGAAAAAACTCGAAGAGATAGCAGATGTAGTAGATAACTTTGCTGGTGTGAGTGGTAGAATGGAACAAGTTTGCCAAGCTCCAAATGTTATCGTAGATTTTGCACACACTCCTGATGGAATGCAGCAAGTTCTTAATGCTCTTAAAGAGAAAGAACTTTTGGTAGTCTTTGGTGCTGGTGGAGATAGAGATACTCTTAAACGTCCGCTTATGGGAAGAGTTGCTGCATCTTTAGCTAAAAAAGTATTTATTACAAGTGATAACCCTCGTCATGAAAATCCAGAGATGATAATTAAAGATATTTTATCTGGTATAGAAGATCAGAGTAATGTTGTGATAGAACTCAATAGAAAAAAAGCTATTGAAATGGCATTAGATTCTCAAGAAGATGATGAAGTTGTAGTTATCCTTGGTAAAGGTGATGAGTCACATCAGATTATTTACGATGAGAAACTTCCATTTGATGATAGGGAAATCGTTCGAGAACTTTTAAATCTTTAATATGAAAATATTACTTTTAGTTACTCTTCTCACAGTTACTTTATGGAGCTTTGAGAGTTTTAACTATGTTAATAAAAAGTATAAATTCACTTCAAAAGTGGAACTTAAAAACAACTACTTTCCAATTATATCCCCTTACTTTTATGCTCAAAAAATCCACTATTTTAAATCATTTGATGGACTGAATATCGCTTATAGAATATTTGAAGTTAAAAATGCAAAAGCTACTATTATCATCTCTAGTGGAAGAACAGAGGGTATGCTTAAATATCAAGAACTTATCTATGATCTAAATCAAAATGGATATAGTGTTTACATAAATGATCACCGAGGACAGGGAAACTCTGATAGACTTCTAGAAGATTCACAGATAGGACATGTAATCAAATTTGAAAATTATGTTTTAGACCTTCATCAGTTTATTAGTGAATTTGCAAAAAAAGATAAAAAACTTATTCTTTTGGGTCACTCTATGGGTGGAGCAATTGCAACTTTATATGCAGAAGAGTATCCTAATGACTTTGATGCTTTAATACTTAGCTCTCCTATGCACCAACCAGATTTAATAGATTCAAGTATTACAAAATTTGCATGTAGCTTAATTGAAAAACGTAAGAGAGATATTGATAGGTATATTGTAGGTGAGCACTCTTATGATGAGTCCAATGTGGCATTTAAAGATAATATTTTGACACATTCAGAGATTAGATATGAAATAAGCAAAATAGCCTTTGATATTGAACCAGAAGCTAAAATAGGTGGTCCAAGTGTACGTTGGGTTCAGCAAGCTTGTTTGGGCTCTGCAAAAAGTGTAAGAGATGCAAAAGAGATTAAAATACCTATCTTACTCATTCATGCTCAAAATGATAAGGTTGTTAATTTACAACCTCAAGAAGAGTTTTGTGAGAATGCATCAGAGTATTGTGAAGGAATTCAGATTGATGGTGCATATCACGAACTTTTAGTAGAACGAGATGACATACGAGATAAAACACTTACCGCTATACTAGATTTTATCTCTAAAATCTAGTATTAATTCCTATATATAGGCTGTTGACATGAGAAGTTTGATTGTAAGATTGTAGTTTGTCAGCTTCATTTTTCTCATAAGAGAGATTGTTGTATGAGTAACTAACTTCAATATCGTAGCTTGTAGATAGTGGAATATACATTCCAAGACCTGTGTTAAATGAACCGTAAGATTTTGACATAAAATCATTAGCTCGGTTATCAATAATTCCAGCACCAAATCCCGCTTTTATAAATGGATTTACATAAATTCCAAAATCAAAGGCTTTAATAAGTTCGATATTAAAACCATATTTTGCACTCCAAGGAGCATCAGTAGATATTGTGTTATCAATATAATCTACAGAGAACTCAACAGCAAAAGAGTTTCGAATTCCGTAACCAGCTTTTATCTTATAAGCACTAGATGTATTTGTTAAGTCACTATCATTTAAATTTTCAACATAACCAGAATAACCAGCTCCCAGATATATTTTTGCATCACTATATAAAGAAGTTAAAAGAAGAGAAATAAGTATAAATTTTTTCAAAAGTGTTCCTATGATTTTTATGGAATTATATCTTAAATATCCAAACTTATTTTAGTGCATTAGAATAAAGCACTATATTTTTGATATAATTGCGAAAAAATTAAGGACTATTAATTATGGGAATCCCTCAACCAGCTTTTTATATTATGAAATGTGAGCAGTCAGCTCCTCCAGGAATGCCAAAACCATCGTGTGTAACACCAGCAACTCAAGACCTTTTTCAACACTTAGCACAAGCTATTATGAAAGAGGGAATTATGGGAACTGTTCAACCTATCCGTACTTCTTGTATGAATCGTTGTTCAGCAGGTCCAATCATGTTAGTTGAACCAGGTCATACAATGTATGCAGGTCTTACTAAAGAGAAAATTGACCGTATTATTTCTGAGCATATTATTGGCGGAAATGTAGTCCAAGAGTATGTAATCGACCAAGAGATGTGGGATACTGCAATTTCTCCAGCTGATATGAAAAAGCAGATGGGTAGATAGGAAGTTAGATGCAAATAGAGATGCTTTATAGTAAACTACATCGTGCTACTGTAACGGATGCCAATTTAAATTATATTGGTTCTATTACTATAGATGAGGAGCTTATGGAAGCTGCAAAGATGCGTGTTGGGCAAAAAGTAGAGATACTAAACATAAACAATGGTGAGCGTTTTAGTACGTATGTCATCCTAGGGGAACGCTATAAGCGTGACATCTGTTTAAATGGTGCAGCTGCTCGTAAAGTACAACCAGGTGATAAAATCATTATTGTTGCATATGCTTCATATAATGAAAAAGAGCTTGAAACTTACGAGCCCAAAGTTGTTATCTTAGATGATGAAAACAACATTACTGACATAGAAGCGTGTATCTAAATGTTTAACATGGGCGATATGAGTAAAATGCTTGATAACTTAGATGGTCTGCAAGAAAATGCAGCCAAACTTCAGGCTGAACTTGAGTCCAAAACATTTACAGTAAAGAGTGGTGGCGGTCTTATCGAACTAACTATGAATGGTAAGGGTGAAGTTATCGACCTTATCATTGATGATACTACTTTAACCGACAAAAATATGCTTCAGATACTCCTTATAGGAGCTATGAATGATGCAAACAAAATGGTGCAACAAAACCAACAACAGAGTGCTATGGGCATGCTAGGTGGCATGAGGTGATTCGCCTCTTTGTACTTTTCAACCTTCTATTTTTAAACTTATATGCCTGCAAAGGTGGTTACACTTCTTGTATTCAAAAAATTAACGACTCTACAACTATTCAAAACAACTCCCTTTCAATCCCTGTTCGTAAAGATGTCCGTCTAGTCTACTCTAAATGTAAACCAAAAGCTAAAATACTCAAACATGATCCTTTTCTCTCTCTGTACTTAATAGAAGACAAAAGTGGTTTTGCATATAACTTTGACATAAATATGAGACTTCAACTTGGGGTAGCATCCGTGAGTAAAGTAAATGCTGTTGAAGGAAAAATAGTTAAACGCCAGGTTGGACTTAATACTCTTGCTACTTTTAGTGAAAAGACTCAAACTCCAGCACTTCTTACAAGCTCTTGCTGTTCGCTAGAGGGATTAGTAACTCCTTATGGAATTATTCAAAAAGATTATTTAAAGAGATTTATTTCAAATGAGAGTGCTGATTATTCAGATATTGGTGTTCGTGTACGAGATGAAAAAGGTTTTGTAATCGTTATTGCATCAAACCCTTACATGAAAGAGAACCTTATTAAAAAAGGTGATTGTATAGTTGCATTTGATGGTAAAAAAGTAAAAGATTCGGCTACCTTTATGCAAAAAGTACTCTTCTCGAAAGTTGGTTCAAAACATAGTGTAAAGATAAAACGAGACTCAAAATTCCACATTTTTAAAGTTACAACTAAAAAGAGAGATGGTGGTGGAGAGATAAGCGATACTTTTTTAGAATTTCGTGGGATATTTTTCAATAAAAAACTAGAAGTCGTAGAACTATCTTCTGAGTTTGTAAAGTATGGCTTACTGCTTGGTGACAAGCTTGTTCAGGTCAATGGTGTAAGAATTAATAATCAAGATGAACTAAGAAACTACATAGAAGATTATAAGATTTTTTCTGCACTACTATTTGAACGAAAAAACTTTGAATTTTTTGTAAATATTAAGTAGAAAAAGTATAAAATTCCATATGCAAAACTTTGAACAATTTTTAACTGAACATTTACCAACATCTAAGAGTATACACCCTACATATGAAGATGCTCTTCAAAATATGCTCATAGCTGGTGGTAAACGTTTTCGTCCTGCACTTTTACTTGGAGTTGTTAAAGCATACAACCCCTTAATGCTTGATAGTGCAAGACATGCTGCTTATGCAGTAGAACTTCTGCATACATATTCACTTATTCACGATGACCTACCCGCTATGGATGACTCTCCACTTCGTAGAGGCAAGCCCACTCTTCACATTTCGTTTGATGAAGTGACAGCGATTCTAGTTGGGGATGCTCTGAATACTTACTCTTTTGAAGTTTTATCCAATGCACCTTTTTCGGATACTACAAGAGTTAAACTTATCCGTGAGTTAGCTAGTAATGGTGGACTGAATGGTATGGTTTTGGGTCAGGCAATAGATTGTTACTTTGAAAACAGACCGCTTAAAGTTGAAGATATTAAACTCCTTCATACAAACAAAACAGCAAAACTTATAGCTGCTTCACTGAAGATGGGTGCTATTATAGTTGGTCGTGAAGAGTTAGCAGATAAGCTTTATGATTTTGGTATCAAGCTCGGGCTACTTTTTCAAATCCAAGATGATATCTTAGATGTTACCATGAGTAGTGAAGAGGCTGGAAAGCTAACAAATAACGATGAAGATAAAAATAGTTTTGTAACTATTTTAGGGCTTGATGAGTCGATGAAGCAAGCAGATGAATTAGCAGATGAATTAACAAATGAAATGCTTAGTTTCGATGAGAACTTACAAAGTGAGTTGTCATCGTTACTAACGAAATATATAAACAGACATAAATAAAACTAAAACAGGAACATTACTATGAATCAAACACGTCAAAGAATGGCAGATAGCATAAGATTTTTAGCAGCCGATATGGTTCAAGCAGCAAACAGTGGTCACCCAGGTGCACCTATGGGTCTTGCAGATATTGCAGTAGTTTTAGGCGAACACCTAAATCACAATCCTAAAAATCCCGATTGGTTAAATCGTGATAGATTAGTGTTTTCTGGTGGTCATGCTACTGGTCTTATTTATTCACTATACTATCTTTGGGGATATGGTTTAGAGATAGAAGATTTAAAAAACTTCCGTCAACTTGACTCACTTACTCCAGGTCATCCAGAATATGGACATACTAAAGGTATAGAAATCACTACTGGTCCTCTTGGTCAGGGTGTTGCAAATGCTGTTGGTTTTGCAATGGCATCTAAGTTTGTTGGAGCTCAGGTAAACTCTGACACAGCTGAGCTAATAGACCATAATGTCTATTGTTTATGTGGTGATGGTGATTTAGAAGAGGGTCTCTCTTATGAAGCCGCTTCAATCGCTGGTCACAATAAACTTGATAACCTTATCCTTATTTATGATTCAAACCGTATTACTATTGAGGGTTCAACTGACTTAAGTATTAGCGAAGATATTCGTATGCGTTTTGAGTCTCAAGGTTGGGATGTTTTAGAGATAGATGGTCATGACTATGATGAGATTAATGATGCTATCACTCATGCAAAAGATAATACTAAACCTACAATAATCATCGCTAATACTATCATCGCTAAAGGTGCTGGAGAGTTAGAAGGTTCACATCATGCACATGGTGCTCCTCTTGGTGATGCTATCATTGCTGAAGCTAAAACAGCTGCTGGATTTGACCCTGAGAAAAAATTCTTTGTTCCTGAAGATATTTTAGCAAGATTTAGATGTGCCATTGAGCATGGTGATCTACTAGAGCGTGAGTGGATTCACAGACAAAAGACTCTTCCTCTTATGGAGCAAAATGAAGCATTAGATGCTTTACAAAACCCTGATTTTTCTCGTATTAACTATCCTACTTTTGACAAAGCAGAGGCTACTCGTGGAACTAATGGTAAGATTATGAATGCTATTGCAAGAGGTTTACCAAACTTTCTTGGTGGTTCAGCAGACTTATCTCCATCTAACAAAACAAACCTAAATGATTTAGGTGTATTTCCAAAAGGTAGAAATATCTACTTCGGTATTCGTGAGCATGCAATGGCATCTATCGTAAATGCAATGGCACTTTATGGTCCACTTTTACCTTTCTCTGCTACATTCTTTGTGTTTTCAGATTATCTCAAACCAGCGGCTCGTATCGCTGCCCTTACTGGAATTCAGAATTTCTATATCTGGACTCACGATAGTATTGGTGTAGGTGAAGATGGTCCAACTCACCAACCTATCGAGCAACTTTCTCAGTTTAGAGCACTACCTAACTTCTATGTATGGCGTCCAGCTGATGGTGCGGAAAATGTCCAAGCATGGAAAACTGCACTAAGCATGAAAAAATCTCCATCAGCATTTGTATGTTCTCGTCAAAACCTTTCTGTTTTACCTAAAGCGGTTAAGGGTGAAGCATCTCGTGGTGGTTATA